>Ga0209810_1000514_pt1 | contig 83793 bp, 82 predicted proteins | sample Coa_R1_7_FD_187159 | JGI IMG/M metagenome (GOLD analysis project Ga0209810, IMG submission 187159) | Surface soil microbial communities from Centralia Pennsylvania, which are recovering from an underground coalmine fire - Coalmine... | ecosystem: Environmental > Terrestrial > Soil > Unclassified...
CCTGGCCAACCGCCTCGTCGGCATCCTCCACGGCTGCCTCCGAAACGGCACCCTCTACGACGAACACCTCGCCTGGGGACACCGATCCACAGCTGCCGCTTGACGAGTTAGGGCCGTGGGATGTCTAACCGGGCGGACCCGGCTGCTAACCTCTCCGGGTTCGTCTCCCAGCCCAGGACGTGTCGTGGCCAACATCAAGAGCCAGATCAAGCGCAACCGCCAGAACGAGCGGCGCCGCCTGCGCAACAAGGCGGTCCGATCGGAGCTCAAGACGCGGGTCAAGAACGTGGTGCACGCCGCCGAGGGCGGCACCGAGGAGACCGCCGAGCTGCTGAAGCAGGCCGTCAAGCGGCTGGACAAGGCGGCGGCCAAGGGTGTCATCCACAAAAACCAGGCCGCCAACCGCAAGTCGCGCCTGATGCGCAAGCTGGCCCGGATCAGCGCCGCCCAGACCCAGTAGCGGCCCGCCTCCTCGTCGGGGGGGCCAGCCGGGCCAGGCGGGCGACCAGCACCTCGAGGACCGCCTCCTCCTGGGCCCCGGTCTCCCCCCGCAGGTCGAGGTCGGCCTGGCCCAGCAGGCTCACCGCCCGTCGCACGGCCTCGGGCCCGAGGCGCGACAGCTGGGCCCGGGCCTTGGCCGCCGGATAGGTGCTACGGGTTCCGAGGACCGCCGCCGCCTCCTCGTCGCTGGAGACACCGGCCCCGTCCAGACGCAGCATCGAAGTGAAGTGGCGGTGCAGGGTGGCGAGGATCACCAGCGGGTGGCGTTGGCCGGCCCCGGTGAGCCGGTGCAGGGCGGCCAGCGCTCCCGCCACGTCGGCCCGGTCGATGGCATCGGTCAGCTCCCACGGCGCCGTGCTTCCGGCCTCGCCCAGGAACGGCTCCAGCTCCTCCGGGCCGACGACGGCCCCCTCCCCGTAGGCCGCGGTGAGGGCGCCGAGGATGCCGGCCAGGCGGCCGAGGTCCTCCCCGAGATGGTCACCCAGCAGCGACACCGCCGCCGGGTCCAGACGCAAGGGCGCCTCGCGGAGGCGGGCGGCCAGCCACTGGCCCCTCCCCCGTCCCGAAGGCACGCCGGCATCGACCAGGTGCCCCGCCTTGCGGACGGCCTCAGCGAACCGGGCGGGCACCGCCGCAGTGGTGGCCAACACCAGGCTGGTGGTGCCCAGCGGATCGGCCAGGTAGGAGGCCAGCCGGTCGAGGTCGTCGGCCCGCAGCTTCGAGATGTCGCGGACCACGACCACCCGTCGGTCGGACAGGAACGCCGGGGTCAGGCAGGCGTCGATGACGGTGCCGACGTCGAGATCGTCGCTGGTCAGGTCTTCGACGCCGAAGCCGCCGGAGTCCTCCCCGACCAGCTCGGCCAGCACGTGGGCGACCGACTGGGACACGAGGGACGGGTCCGCCCCTTTCACCAGGTAGACGGCCGCCGGCTCGGTGGTCACGCCGACCTGGCCTCGAGGATGGCGGCCAGGCTGTCGCGGACCCGCCGGGTGCCTTTCACGTCGTGCACCCGGAGCAGCCGGCAACCCCGAGAGATGCCGAGGGCGCAGGCCGCCAACGAGGCGTGGCGACGCTCGCCGATCTCGAGATCGAGGAACCGTCCGAGGAAGGTCTTGTTGGAGGCGGACAGCAGCAGGGGGTGTCCCAGGCCGGCCAGCCGGTCGGAGGCCCTGAGGAGGACGAGGGACTGCTCCCATGTCTTGCCGAGGTCGAGGCCGGCGTCCACGACCACCCGCTGGGCGGGGATGCCCGCCTCCTCGGCCCGACGTCCCATCCGGCGCAGGGCATCCTCGACGGTGGCGACCACGTCGTCGTAGTGGGGGTCGGGGTCGGGGACCCGGGGGGCCAGGCGGATGTGGGTGGCAACGACGGCGGCGCCGGCGGCGGCGGCCACACTCAGGTAATGGGGGTCGGCGAAGCCGCTGATGTCGTTCCCCATGACCGCTCCGGCGGCGAAGGAGGCGTCGGCGACCGCCGCCCGCCAGGTGTCAACGGAAACCGGCACGTCGAAGCGGGCCCCTAGCGCCTGGACAGCCGGCACCACCCGGTCGAGCTCCTCCTCCAGACCCACCTCGTCACCGGGGCCGGCCTTCACCCCGCCGACGTCGAGGATGTCCGCCCCCTCGTCCACGATCGCCGCCGCCCGGTCGACGAACACCGCCATGTCGAAGTGGGCGCCCCGGTCGTAAAACGAGTCGGGGGTGCGGTTGAGGATCCCCATCACCAAGGCCCGGGTGGTGAGGTCGTAGCGCCGGCCGCCCAGGTCGAGGACCAGCTGACCGACGAGCGCCACGCTCTAGAACAGCCGGGCCGTCAGCGCCTTGCGGTAAGCGGCGGTGCGGGGGTCGTCGGGCCCGAGAGTCTCGAGGATATCGACGAACTCCTGCCGGGCGGCGTCGTCGGACTTGACCCGCTCGAGTAGGGCGTCGAGGCGGTCCTCCAAACCGTCGCCACCGGGCGCCTGCCCGCCCAGGCGGGCCCGGGCCGACACCCGCCGGGTGTCGGCTGTCTCCGGAATCCGAGCCAGCAGGGCCAGGGCCTCGTCAGCCTCGCCCCGGTCGACCAGGAGGTCGGCGAGGGCCACCACGGCTCCGGCGTGATCCGGCTCGATCTCGAGGGCCCGGCGCAGCGAGTCCTCGTCACCGGCCTTGGTCAGGCGGTCGGCCTCCGACTCCCCCGGGGCCAGCCGCGACACCCAGTCGGCGACCGCGGGCTCGGGCAGGGCACCGATGAAGCTGTCCACCACCTGGCGGCTGCGGATGGCGTAGACAGCCGGGATCGACTGGACCCGGAAGGCGGAGGCCACGTTGGGGTTCTCGTCCACGTTGACCTTGGCCAGCTCGACCTGGCCGCCGGTGGCCCCGACCACCCGCTCGAGGATGGGCCCGAGGGTCTTGCACGGCCCGCACCACGGCGCCCACAGGTCCACCACGACGGGTACCTGGTCGGAGCGCTCGAGGACGTCGCGCTCGAAGGTGGCATCGGTGACGTCGATCATCGTCGGACTGACCTTACCCGCCTGCGGCGTCTAGGTTTCCGGGGATGGAGTCCCAGGTCGAAGGCATTGACGTGCCCAAGGTCAGCGCATGGCTGGAGGCCAATATTCCCGGCGCGTCGGGTCCGTTCTCCTTCGAGCTGATCGCCGGCGGCCGCTCCAACCTGACCTTCAAGGTGACCGGCGGTGACGGGGCGCGCTACGTGCTGCGCCGGCCGCCAATCAGCCACGTCCTGCCCACCGCCCACGACATGAGCCGCGAGCACCGGATCATCGCCGCCCTCGGCCCGACCCCGGTGCCGGTCCCCCCCGCCCTGGGCTACTGCGGCGACGAGGAGGTCAACGGAAGGCCGTTCTACGTCATGGGTTACGTGGAGGGCTACATCCTGCGCGAGCAGTCACTCACCCAGAAGGTCCTCGACGAGAGCGCCCGTCGGGTCGCCGGAGAGGACCTCGTCGACGTGCTGGCGGCCATCCACGCGGTCGACGTCGACTCGGTGGGCTTGGGCGACCTGGGCCGGCGGGAGGGCTACATCGAGCGTCAGCTCAAGCGGTGGTACGGCCAGTTCCGCCAGTCCATCGAAGGTCGCGACCGCCAGGTGCCCGCGGTCGACGACGTGCACGAGGTGCTGTCGAAGCAGATCCCCCCGCAGGGTCCGGCGACCATCGTCCACGGCGACTACCGGCTGGACAACACCATGCTCGGCGACGACGGCAAGGTCCGAGCCGTGCTCGACTGGGAGATCTGCACGCTGGGCGACCCCCTCGCCGATGTCGGCCTGCTCACGGTGTACTGGTCCGAGGCGGGCGACACCCGTTCGGCCCTCGGCTCGGTCGCCCCCACCGCCCTGCCCGGCTTCCCGACCAGGGCTGAGCTCGCCGATCGTTACGCCGCCCGTTCGGGGCGCGACCTTTCCGACCTGCCGTTCTACGTGGCGTTCGGATACTGGAAGCTGGCCTGCATCCTCGAGGGGGTCTACGCCCGCTACGAGGGCGGGGCCATGGGCGGTGACCGTTCCGGCTTCGAGTTCTTCGGGGAGCAGGTCGCCTCGCTCGCCGAGGCCGCCCGCCAGGCCGCCGCCTCGGTCTGAGCGTGGCCTACCACACCCGTCTCCCCACCCGGCAGCCGTCGAACCCCGTTCTCGTGGTGCACCTCGACGGCTGGGTCGACGCCGGGCTGGGCGGGGCCACCGCCGTCGCCTCCCTGCTCGAAGCGGGCCCCACCGAGACCGTGGCCCTCTGGGACTCGGAGGAGCTCATCGACATGCGGGCCCGGCGCCCGATCGTCAAGATCGTCGACGGCATGAACGTTGGTCTCACCTGGCAGGAGATCCGCCTGCTTCTGACCACCGACCGGTCCGCCAACGACATGCTCCTGCTGGTGGGCCCGGAGCCGGACGTGCGGTGGAAGACCTTCGCCGGCGAGGTGGTGGAGCTGGCCCGCCAGCTGGGGGTAAGGATGGTCGTGGGCCTGGGGGCCTTCCCGGCGCCGGTGCCCCACACCCGTCCCGTGCGCCTGGCCTCCACCGCCACCGACGAGTCACTGGCCATGCGGGTCGGCTTCGTGCCCGGAATCATCGAGGTGCCTGCGGGGGCCAACGCCGTGTTGGAGGACGCCTTCCGCGACACGGGGATCCCCGCCGTGGGGTTGTGGGCTCGGGTGCCCCACTACGTGGCCGCCCTGCCCTACCCGGCGGCCGCCTCGGCCCTGGTCGGCGGCCTCGCCATGGTGGCCGGGCTGTCCCTCGACACCACCGAGCTCGACACCGCGGCCGACGCCGCCCTGCAGCGGGTGGAGGCCCTCATCGCCAACAGCACCGACCACCAGGCCATGGTCCGCCAGCTGGAGTCGACCGTCGACTCCTCGGAGGGCAATCCCCTCCAACTCGGGGAGATCCCCTCCGGCGACGAGCTGGCCGCCGAGCTGCAGCGGTTCCTGCGAGGTGAGCAGCCCGGCTCCGGGGGCTAGCGTCGTCCGGCGATGATGGTCGACGGAGCAGTCAGCGCCAATCTGTCCGAGGTTCCGGCCGAGGCCCGGGCGGCGGAGGAAGCCGGCTACGACGGGGTGTGGACGTCGGAGACCGGCCACGACCCGTTCCTGCCGCTGGTGCTAGTGGCGGAGCACACCGACAGGCTCGACATCGGCACCGCCATCGCGGTGGCGTTCGCCCGCAACCCGATGAACCTGGCCATGATGGCCAACGATCTCCAGTGGCAGTCGAAGGGTCGCTTCAATCTTGGCCTCGGCTCCCAGATCAAGCCCCACATCGAGAAGCGCTTCAGCATGCCGTGGTCCCACCCGGCGCCGCGTATGCGCGAGCTCGTCCTGGCCATGCGGGCCATCTGGGCGTCTTGGAACGATCGGGCCAAGCTCGACTTCCGGGGTGACTTCTACACCCACACCCTCATGACCCCGTTCTTCGACCCGGGCCCCAACCCGCACGGCACGCCCAAGGTCTTCCTGGCCGCGGTGGGCACGACGATGACCGAGGTGGCCGGCGAGGTCTGCGACGGCATGCTGGTCCACGGCTTCACCACCGAGCGCTACCTGCGCGACGTGACCATCCCGGCCCTCGAGCGGGGCTTGGCCAAGGCGGGCCGGTCGCGCCAGGACTTTCAGATCTCGTACCCGGCATTCGTCGTCACCGGCCGCGACGAGAAGGAGATGGACCAGGCGGCCGGGGCCGTGCGGCGTCAGGTCGCCTTCTACGGATCCACCCCCGCCTACCGCGGGGTGCTGGAGGCCCACGGCTGGGGGGACCTGCAGACCGAGTTGAACGCGCTGTCCAAGCAGGGTGAGTGGGAGCAGATGGGCAAGCTGATCGACGACGAGATCCTGGGAGCCTTCGCCGTGGTGGCCGAACCCGACCGGGTCGCCGAAGGCCTGCTCCGTCGCTACGGCGACCTCGTCGACCGCCTCAGCTTCTACGCCCCCTACAGCCGCGACGCCGAAGCGTGGCGCGGCGCCCTGGCCAGCCTCAAGGCCGGTTAGACAACCACGTTGACCAGCCGGGGCGGCCGGCTGATCACCTTCTTCGCCTGCCGTCCCCCGAGCAGCTCCACCACCCGAGGCGACGCCAGGGCCACCGCCTCGGCGTCCTCGGCGCTGATGTCGGCGTCCACCTCGATCCGGTCGCGCACCTTGCCGTTGACCTGGACGATGAGCATCACCTTCTGCAGGCGGGCCAGCTCGGGGTCGGCCTGGGGCCAGCTCATGGCGTGGATGCGGCCTCCACGCCGTCGCTCCCACAGCTCGGCGGTCATGTGCGGCGCCATGGGCGCCAGCAGCAACAGGGCGGTGTCGAAGGCCTCGTCGAGCGTCTGGCGCCGGGCACCCGATCGCACGTACTCGTAGAGGGTGTTGGTGAACTCCATCAGGGCGGCGACGGCCGTGTTGTAAGACCAGCGCCCGTAGTCCTGGTCGACCTTGGTGATGAGGCGGTGGGTGGCCCGCTCGATCTCGACGTCGGCGTCCTGTTCGGCCCGGTCGCCGATGTCGCCATCCACCTGGCCGGTGCCCAGTCGCCACAGCCGGTTCAGGAAGCGGAAGCAGCCCTCGACGCTTACGCCCTCCCAGTCCACGTCGTCGGCGGGCGGGCCGGCGAACAGGTGGGAAAGGCGGAGGGCGTCGGCGCCCACCTCGGCCAGCACCTCGTCGGGACTGACCAGGTTCCCCTTCGACTTCGACATCCGGGTGCCGCCCAGGCGGACCATGCCCTGGGTGAACAGCCGGCTGAACGGCTCGCGCAGGCCAGCGGGGGCGAGGCCGACGTCGGCCAGAGCCTTGGTGAAGAAGCGGGCGTACAGCAGGTGCAAGATGGCATGCTCGATGCCGCCGATGTACTGGTCGACCGGCATCCAATGCTCGGCCGCGGCCGGGCTGAAGGGCTCGTCGGTGGCCCAGGGGTCGCAGAAGCGGAGGAAGTACCACGACGAGTCGACGAAGGTGTCCATGGTGTCGGTCTCGCGCTCGCCCTCGCCCCCGCAGCTGGGGCATTTCACCAACCGGAAGCCATCGTGGAACTTGAGCGGCGACTCGCCGGTCGGGCGGAACTCGACGTCGTCGGGCGCCAGCACCGGCAGCTCCTCGTCCGGCACCGGCACCGCCCCGCAGTCGGCGCAGTAGACGATCGGTATCGGGCAGCCCCAGAAGCGCTGGCGGCTCACCAGCCAGTCGCGCAGGCGGTAGTTCACCTTGCGGACGCCTAGGCCCTTCTCCTCCAGCCACTCGATCGCACGTTGCTTTGCTGCCGCCACCTCGAGGCCGTCCAGCCACTCGCTGTTGATGGCCGGGCCGTCCCCCGTGTAGGCCTCGCCCTCCCAGTCCTCGGGCGGCTCGACGGTGCGGATGATGGGCAGCCCGTAGGCCTTGGCGAAGTCCCAGTCGCGCTGATCCTCGCCGGGGACAGCCATGATCGCTCCGGTCCCGTAGCCCATCAGGACGTAGTCGGCCAGATAGACGGGGATCGACCGACCGTTGAACGGGTTCGCCACATGGCTGCCGGTGAACACACCCCGCTTCTCCAACGGTCCTTCGGTCGACTGCCGCTCGATCTCGCTGGTGCGTCGGACCCGCTCGACGAATGCTTCGACGTCCGGGCGCCGGTCCGCTGTCGTGAGCTCCGCGACCAGCGGGTGCTCGGGGGCCAGGACGGCGTAGGTCATGCCGAAGCTGGTGTCAGGCCGGGTCGTGAACACCCGCAGCTTCAGATCGGGCCGACCCTCCACAGCCAGGTCGAACTCCGCCCCCTCGGAGCGGCCGATCCAGTTGCGCTGCATGGTCTTCACCCGCTCGGGCCAGTCGAGCCCGTCCAGGGCGGCCAGCAGCTCATCGGCGTAGTGGGTGATCCGGAAGAACCACTGCTCAAGGTCGCGCTTGGTGACGACGTCGCCGGACCGCTCACAGGTGCCGTCGGCCAGGACCTGCTCGTTGGCCAGGACCGTCTGGCAGCCCGGGCACCAGTTCACCGGGGCCATCGCCCGGTATGCCAGACCGGCCTCCAGGAAGCGCTTGAAGATGACCTGGTTCCAACGGATATAGGCGGGGTCGTGGCTGCGGATCTCGCGCCGCCAGTCGTATACGGCGCCGATGGCCTTGAGGCTGGACTTCAGCTCCTCGATCCGGGCGTCGGTGAAGGTGCGGGGATGGACGCCGGTCTGGATGGCGGCATTCTCGGCAGGCAGGCCGAAGGAGTCGAACCCGATCGGGGACAGCACGGCCTGGCCGTTCATGGTCCGGTGCCTGACGATCAGGTCCCCGAAGGTGTAGTTCCGGACGTGTCCCATGTGGGCCCGGCCGCTGGGATACGGGTACATGCAGAGGACGTAGTAGGCGGGGCGGGGGTCGTCCTGGGCGACCTCGTAGGTGCCCTCGGAGGCCCAGCGTTCCTGCCATTTCCGCTCGACGGCGGTGAAGTCGTAGGCCTCTGCCATGGGCGGAGATGGTACCGACGCCTCCGGGCCGGGCCGGCGGCTTTACCTGGGGCAGGTCGGGAGCCGGGGTGGGGGGTGATAATCTGCCCTGGCTCCCGGGGGCGTAGCTCAGTTGGTAGAGCGCTTGCATGGCATGCAAGAGGTTCGTGGGTTCGATTCCCATCGCCTCCACCGAGAGCCCAGGTCAGCCGACCTGGGCCGTCTATGTCCGGGGAGCCAGCTGCTCGCCGCCGGTTGCAGGCCTTTCGGCCCTATGAGTCCACTCCGGCCCGGCTGAGTGTTATCTAGGTGGGTGCGATCAGGTTCGCTGCGGGCGGAGATGACGTGAGCCTGGCCGAGAGGCCGGAAGCGGCGGGGTCTCCGGGCGGCGACGTTCTGGAGCTCCACGGCCTGACTCGCCGATTCGGGGACCTAACCGCCTTGGACGGGCTCAGCTTCGACGTGCCCTCCGGGCAGGTCGTCGGCTTCCTCGGCCCCAACGGGGCGGGCAAGACCACCACCATGCGGGCGATTTTCGGCCTCACCGATCTCGACGCCGGGGAGGTCCGGTGGAGAGGATCCTCGGTTGGCCAGACCGACCGGCGCCGCTTCGGCTACATGCCCGAAGAGCGCGGCCTGTACCCCGGCATGCTGGTGGGCGAGCAGCTCGAGTACATGGCCCGTCTTCACGGGATGAACAGCATCGAGGCGGCCCGATCGACTCGCGCCTGGCTCGAGCGTCTCGGCTTAGGCGATCGGGCCACGAGCCGGGTGGACGCCCTGTCCCACGGCAACCAGCAGCGGGTACAGCTCGCCGCTGCGGCCGTCCATGACCCTGAGGTGCTGGTCCTGGACGAGCCTCTCGCCGGGCTCGACCCCGCCGGCATCGAGGCGACCGGAGCCGTCCTCCTCGAACTCGCCGGCCGGGGACGCTGCGTCCTGTTCTCCAGCCACCAGCTCGACCTCGTCGAGGACCTGTGCGAGAGCGTCATCGTCATCGACCACGGTCGCCTGGTCGTCGGCGGGCGGGTCGACGACCTGGCCCTGGCCGGACCGCGAAGGCTCGTCGTCAGGGTCGAAGGTGATCGGAGCGCGCAGTGGGCCCGGGCCCTGCCCGGCGTGTCCGTGTCGGAGGTCGACGGAGGCGAGGCCCGGCTGGTCCTCGACCCGGAGGTGGACAGCGATGCGGTCCTGCGGTCCGCCATGGCGGCGGGCCGGGTGACCGAGTTCGGCTTCCGGCGACGCCGTTTGTCCGAGGTGTTCCGCGAGGCGCTCGAAAGCGGCCGAAGATGAGGTTCGCCGTCATGGCGGTGGTGGTGACGATCGCCGTGGTCCGCCTGGGGGTTCGCTGGTACCGCCGTCGCAGCCCGCGCCCACGGAAGACGCTCGGGTACGGCTGGCTGGCCGGCGACACCGCCCTGGTCGCCACCCGGGAGATCCGTGAACGGGTCCGGGCCCGCAGCTTCAAGGTGGTGACGGCCCTCCTCCTCGCGGCCGTGGCCGGGGCGATCATCCTGCCCGTCGCTCTCAAAGGGTCGGGCCACCCTCAACACATCGGCACGGTCGGCGCCCTCTCGGGCCCCCAGCGAGCTGCCATCGCCGCCGCCGCCAAGGCGGTTGGAACCTCGGCGGACTTCGTCGCTGAACAAGACCGCGCCTCGGCCGAGGCCGACCTGAGATCAGGGCGGATCGACCTCGCCGTCATCGAAGGACAGAAGGTCATGGCCAAGAAGGCGGTGACCCCCACCGAGACCACCGCCACCGCTCGCCTTGCCTACACGGCGGCAGCCGAGCTGGGGGTGCTGCGATCATTCGCGCAGGCCGGCCTGTCGCCCGGCCAGGTCGCCACCATCACCTCCGGCAAGCCGTTGCCCGTCACCAGCGTCGAGCCACCGAGCTCTAGGTCGGGTCCGGCCCGGGCGACTTCACTGATCGGCATCATCATCGTGTTCATCATGCTCAGCCAGTACGAGACCTGGACTCTCATCGGAGTCATGGAGGAGAAGTCCAGCCGGGTGGTGGAGGTGCTGTTGGCCACGGTCCGGCCCATGCAGCTGCTCGGCGGCAAGGTCCTGGGGATCGGCACGGTGGCCATGGCCCAGGCCGGAGTTCTTCTCGCCTTCGCCCTGGTGCTCGCCAAGGTGGCCGGTTCGGACCTGCTGCAGGGCTCCGGTCCCCTGACGCTTGCCGCCGCCCTGGTCTGGTTGCTGTTCGGCTACGCCTTCTACTGCTGGGTCTACGCCGCCGCCGGGTCCCTGGCCGAGAGACAGGACCAGGTGCAGACCCTGGCCCTGCCGCTGAGTCTTCCGATGGTCCTCGGCTACGTCATGGCCATCACGGCCGCTTCCTCCGGACACGCCTCTGTCTTCTTCCAGGTGCTGGCCTACCTGCCCCCCACCGCTCCGTTCGCCATGCCCGTGCTGGTGGGCCTGGGCGCGGTGAGCTGGTGGGGCTTTCTGGCTTCGATCGGGATCAGCGTCCTGGCGACGGTCGCCGTGGCCCGGGTAGCGGCCCTGGTGTACCGCCGGGCCGTGCTGCGGACCGGCCGGCGAGTCTCGCTAAGAGAGGCGATCGGCGCCTGAGCCGCCCTACTCAGCCGATCCCTCGAGCGCGGCCGCCATCCGGTAGACCCCGAGCTCGTCCAGCCGACGTACCCACGGGTGGGCCATCGCCCGCCAGCTGTGTCCGTAGCTCGGGAACCGCCGGGCGTCGTATCCGGGGCTCCCGGGCCGGAAGATCTGACCGAAGTAGCCGCGCACCAGTTGCTCCTCGGCCGGGCCGTTCGGGTCGATCACGTAGTCGACCCGCCATTGCCGGCGTTCGCTGCCTCCCAAGCTGCCGTGCACGAGGTGCTCGTCGAAGACGATGACGTCCCCTGGCCGCGTCTCCAGTGCTACGCCCGGCTCGCCCGGGACGGGCGTCGACGAGGTCTGATGCGAGCCGGGCACGACCCTCAGGGCACCGGTGCCGACCGAGACGTCCTCGAGGTAGGCGAGGAACCCGACGCTGGCCACACCGTGCTCGCTGTCGCGGTGCCATGCCGTGTCGCCGTAGTAGCGGGTGCCCTTGGCCCTTACTGGCAGGACGCGGCGACCCAGCAGCATCTCTGCCGTCAGCGCGAACCGCTCGAGGAGCCGGATACTCGCGGGAGTGGCGTCCGCCATCATGGGCGCGTAGAGGAAACGGACCTGGCCGCCACCGACCGCCAGCGCACGAGAGCCGTCGGCGGCCGCCAGAGCCAGGTCAACCTCCTCGGAGAGCGGGTGGGCGTCGATCTCGCTCCGCAGGACGAGGTAGCCCTGCTCGTGGAACCGTTCGATCTGGGCGGCGTCGAGCTCGGGCTCACGGGTGTGGCCGCGGGCCGGGGGCATGACACCAGCTTGTCGTAAATGGGATCAGCCAGGAGCCGGCGGGGCGGATGTCATGCCGCCGCCCCCCGCAGCGAGGAGCGGTCAGCCTGCCAGCATCCCAGGATGTGATCGGTGAAACGCTGCTCCAGTTGGGTCAGCGCCCTCGCCCCGAAGACCATGTCGCCCGCCAGTTGAGGCTCGTCCTCGAGCAGTCGTCCCACCACCTGCTGGAGGGCGATCTCGCCGTGACGGGCGTCAGCCGCCACGTGAACGTCGAAGAAGCGCCTGGCCTCGGGTCCGAGTCCGAGTCGGGCCAGGGCCCGGCTGTAGCTGGACATGGGACCGACCGACGTCATCTCGAACAGGGCCAGGTGGCCCACCAGGGCGCCCTGCAAGCGGCGGTGCAACCCGAACATCGACACCACATTCACCGTCGAGAGCGTGATGCCCGGCAGCAGCTCGAGGTAGGCCCCGTAGCGGGGGTCGAGGTCGAGCTGGTCCATGGTGACGGCGAACAGGGCCGAGTGCATGTCGGCCGGGTCCCCCCCGCCGTACTCGTCGTACTGCAGCCCGGTCAGGATGGCCTTCGCCGGGCCCGCCACGCGGGGTATGGCCCAGCTGTGCGGGTCGGCCTCCTTCAGCTGCCAGGCCGAGCGATGGACGCACATCTCGCGGAACTGTTGGAGGGTGCCGGTCGTCTCGACGTAGTGGGAGAGCGACGGCCCGTCCTCCCCGTTGGCCAGGCTACGAAGCTCTTCTGCGACGTCGGGGGACGCCGACCCACCGACGACCTCGCGGAGGCGGGCCTCGTAGGGCGTCTCGAGCGCCCTACGGAGGGCGAGCAACGCCGGATCCCACTCCCAACGCGGGTCGACCCCGGCGAAGCCGCGGTAGGTCAGCTCGTAGCAGACGTAGAGGGAGAGGTGGAGGTCCTCGTCGGTCAACGGATCGTCGGGCGGCTCCACCGCGGACACCAGGGCCGTGCCCGGCGGACGGCGGAGCGCCTCGATCAGCGACGAGCTCACGTCCCCGCGCGGAGTCGGCAGCAGGGGAAGGCCCCGCGACGAGCTGGTCATGGTGGGAAGGTCCATATCCACTGCGCCCTGACGCCAATCGGCGGGGGCGACCGGCGCCCTACTGCCCCTCGTTCTGGGCGAGGAGCTCCTCGACCTGGCTGTTGAGCTTGGCCGCCCGGGGCCAGCCCACGTAATGGGCGAGGAAGATCACGATCTCGCGGAGCTGGTCGGGGTCCAGCTCGCCGAGTCGGCGGGCGGCGTCGATCTGCAACCCGAGCACGTCGAAGTCGCCCGACGCCATCAGCGCTCCCACCAGCAGCAGGCGTCGGTCGCGCTGGCTGAGGTGAGGCCGGGTCCAGACCTCGGCGAAGAGGTGGTCCGCCGTCATGCCGAAGAACTCCCCGGGCGAGTCGGCCACCGGCGGCCAGCCGTAGGCGGCGGCCATGGCCTCGAGGCCCCTCCGGCGGTTCTCTGTGCTCATCGTTCCTCCTTCGGGTTGAGGCCCAGGTAGTCGTCGAGGCGGGCGGCCGCCACCCGGGCGAGCGGAAGCTCGATGTCGAGCTCCTCGGCCAGCTCGAGGGCCAGGCCCAGGTCTTTCCGCCCGAGGTCGCGGGTGTGGGAGAAGATCGGTCCCAGGGGATCGCCCGGCGCCAGCGGGGCGGTCGTGTCTCGCACCATGATCGCCCCCGGCCCTCCGGTGACTGCGTCGCTGTGGGTGGTCACCCTGGCCAGCTTGGCCAGGTCGACGCCGGCCGCCTCGGCCAACCGCTGGGCCTCCAGGGACGCGGCCATGCCCACGAAGTTCACCAGGTTGCGGGCGAGCTTCGCCCGGGTGCCGGCGCCGGGGGGGCCGAAGTGCGTCACCAGGTCGGCGAAGCGGCTGAACGCCGGCCGGCTCCGCTCGTAGGCCTGGCGGTCCCCGCCCACCATCACCGCCAGACGGCCCTGGGCCGCGCCCATCGCCCCGCCACTGACCGGGGCGTCCAGGAGGAAGACCCCGTGCTCGGAGCAGGTGGCGGCCATGGCTTCGGCGGTGGCGACGCGAATGGTCGAGTGGACGGCGACGATCAGCCCGGGGCGGGCGGCGGCCAGGGCGGCGGCCACGACGTCGCGCACCTGGCCGTCGTCGAGGACCATGACGCAGACGAGATCGGCGGCGGCGGCCACGTCGGCCACCGAGGCCGCTGGTGTGGCGCCGGCGTCCACCAGCGCCGCGGCCGCCTCCGGCCGGATGTCGTGCACCACCAGGCCGCCGGGCCAGTCGACCAACCGGCGGGCCAAGAGCGAGCCCATCTGCCCGAGGCCCAAGAAGCCCACGGCAAACTCCGTGGCCTCGCTGCTGTTTGGACACATGTCCAGACGCTAGTCTAAGCTGGGACCGGTGACCAGTTTGAAGACGGGCCAGGCCCCCGCAGCGGTCCTTCCCCCCCGCCGGCAGCCGGCCCGGGCGGCCACCATGGAGCGGCTGGTGGAAGCGGCCCGGGCCGAGCTGCGGGACCGCGGCTACGAGGGCTTGAGCGTCCGGGGCGCCGCCCGACGGGCCGGGGTCGCCCCCGCCACCGCCTACAACTACTTCTCCTCACGCGAGCACCTCATCGCCGAGGTCTTCTGGCGGCAGGTGGCCGCCCAGCCCGTACCCGACCGCCGGCGCCGCCGGCCGCCCGCCCAGCAGGCCGCCGCCGCCCTGTCCTCGGTGGCCGACTTGGTGGCGGCCGAGCCGGAGCTGGCCCGGGCCTGCACCCTGGCGCTGCTGGCCGACGACCCCGATGTGCGAAGACTGCGCGACCAGATCGGCCGTGAGTGGGCACGGCGGGTGACCTCCGCCGTGGGCGACGGCGTCGATCCGGAACGGGTGTCGCTGATCCTGCTGGCGTGGTCCGGCGCCCTCCTGGCGGCAGGCATGGGCCACCTGCGTTACGCCGACCTGCCCGAGCGCATGGAGTCCGTCGCCCGCCTCGTCCTGGGGGACGGGAGGTGAAGATCGACTTCAACCCCTACGACTACCGCTGGCACACCGACCCCTACCCCGTCTACGCCCAGCTGCGCGAGGAAGCGCCGGTGTACCGGAACCAGGAGCTGGGCTTCTGGGCCTTGTCCCGTCATGCCGACGTCAGAGACGCCTTCCGCGATGCCGACCGTTTCTCCAGCGCCCACGGAGTCACGCTCGATCCGTCGGCGACCGGGGCTCACGCCCGCCAGGTGATGTCCTTCCTGGCCATGGACCCGCCCGAGCACGGCCACCTGCGGGGACTGGTGTCGAAGGCGTTCACCGTGCGACGGGTGGCCCAGCTCGAGCCGAGGGTGCGGGCCATCGCCCTCCAACACGTTCTTCCGGCGTTGGAGGCCGCCCGCTTCGACCTCATCGGTGAGGTTGCCGGGCGGATACCAATGGATGTCATCTCCGAGATGCTGGGAGTGGCGGCGGAGGACCGGGCCGAGCTGCGCCAGCTGGCCGACGAGGTGCTCCACCGCCAGCCAGGGATCAACGACGTGCCACCGGGCGCCCTGGCCGCCGCCGTCAAGCTGGTGTCCTACTACGAAGCCCTGGTGGCCGAGCGCCGGCGCCGGCCTGGCGACGACCTGACCTCGGCCCTGTGCGCGGCGGACATCGAAGGGCGGCGCCTGAGCGACGAGGACGTCATCGCCTTCCTGTTCCTCATGGTGGTGGCCGGCAACGAGACGACGGCGAAGCTGCTGGGCAATTGCTGGTACTGGGGATGGCGGTTCCCCAGCGAGGGACACAAGGCCTTCGATGATCCGCGGTGGATCGTGCCGTGGATCGAGGAGACCTTGCGGTTCGACACGTCCAGCCACATCCTCGCCCGCACCGCGACCGTCGACGTCGGCCTGCACGGGGTCACCATCCCGGCCGGAGGGCGGGTGGTGCTTCTGCCGGCGTCGGCCAACCGCGACCCTAGGGTCTTCCCCGATCCGGACCGCTACGACCTCGGCCGCGACACCGGCGAGATGCTGAGCTTCGGCGTCGGGCGCCACTTCTGCCTGGGGGCCAGTCTGGCCCGGCTCGAGGCCCGCGTGGTGTTGGAGGAACTCGGGTCGCGGGTCGCCCGTTACGAGGTCGACCCCGACGGCGCCGTCCGGGTGCACTCTTCCAACGTGCTCGGGTTCTCGGCGCTGCCCACCGAGGTGCGGCTCCGGTGAGGCGTGCTCAGGCTCCCAGCTTGCGCTCCAGCTTCTCGAGGCGCTGAAGGATCTGCTGGATCGGGTCGTCGCTTCTCGCCGGCGACGCCGAGCGAGACTGCACGAAACCGGCCAGCGCCGCCACCACCGCCCGTCGGGTCGCCCTGAGCTCGAGCCCCATGCGCCGCAGGACCTGGCCGCCCACCCCCTCGGGCTCGGCGACCAGGCCCAGCAGCAGGTGCTCACAGCCGATGTAGTTGTGACCGAGCTTGGCCGCCTGCTTCGACGCCAGCTCAAGAGCCCGCTTCATGTCGGGGCTCATGGGAAGGGCGCTGTCTCCACAGCCCGACGGGGGCTCCGCGGGGCCCGACGCCATTACTCCTTCGACCTCGGCGCCCAGGTCGGCCGGGTCGACGTCCAGGCTGGCCAGCACACCAAGGGCGAGGTTGCCGCCTTCCGCCACGATGCCGAGGACGAGGTGCTCGGTGCCGACCCGCCCGTGCCCGTGGCGCCGGGCCAGCTCGTCGGCCAGTTCGACCGCCCGCCGGGCCCGGGGCGTGTAGCGGGCGAACGCCCCGGAGCGGGGCCCGCCAGCGACGGCCTCGTCCCCCCGCAGGGCGCTCACCTCGCGGACCGCTCGCTCCAGGGCGGCCTGGCACACCGCCGACACCGGTATCTGGGCGTCGCGGACCGCCTCGGCCAGGTCGTCGGGCAGGTAGACGTTGATCTTGGGCATGACTCCCCTCTGGGGTTATAGAGGGGTTATAAGCCGACCGGACGCTGGGCGTCAAGCCCCCGGGTGAGCCCGGGGCGACGGGCATGATGTCGTCATGGCGAAGTACGACCGGCCCGGATGGCTCACCCGCAACTTGTTCAACCGAGCGGTGGCGGTCGCCACCCGGGCCGGGGTGAGCATCTGGGGCTCGCGCGAGCTGCGGGTCCGGGGCCGGCGCAGCGGCCAGATGCGCTCGACACCGGTCAACCTCCTGTCGTTGGACGGACAGCGCTACCTGGTGGCGCCCCGGGGGGAGACGGAGTGGGTGCGCAACCTGCGCGCCGCCGGCGAAGGCGAGCTCCGGGTCGGTCGCAGCGTCGAGCCCTTCCGGGCGACCGAGCTGGGCGATGAGGACAAGCCGCCGGTGCTGCGGGCCTACCTGCGTCGTTGGAGCTTCGAAGTGGGCGCGTTCTTCGACGGGGTTACGGCCGAGGCGCCGGACGCGGACGTGGCCCGCATCGCAGCCGACCATCCTGTCTTCCGCATTAGCTCGGCCCCTGGCGCTCCGTGACGGGCTCGCCTTCCCCGTCCGCCGTCGACCTGGCCCTCGACCCGCTCCCGGGGCGCAGCCTCCACGACGTGTTGGAGGCCGCCCGTCGGGACGGGCCCGTTTCGGAGGCCGTCTTCCTGGGCGCCCCGGCGGTGATCGTCACCGGATTCGAGGACCTGCGAGGGTTCTTCACCGCCGAGGACCAGTTCCCCGGGGGGGCCGCTTACCGGATCCACACCGAGCCGGCGGTGGGGCGGACGTTCATCAGCATGGACGGGGCCGAGCACACGACCTACCGGCGCCTGACCACACCCGCCTTCCGCTCGCGGGCGACCGCCCGGTTCGTGGACGAGGCGCTGGTGCCGTTGGTCCACGAGATCGTGGACGGCTTCGCCGCCGACGGCCGCGCCGATCTGGTGGCCCGGGTGGCCCGGGTGCTCCCGTTCTGGGCCATCAGCCGCAAGCTCGGCCTGCCCCTGGGGACGGAGGACCGCCAGCGGCGCTGGGCCCTGGCCCTCCTCAGCTACCCCCGCGATCCGGAGGGCGCCGGGCGGGCGTCCCGCGAGGTGACGGCCTTCCTCGAGCCGATCGTCGAAAGTCTGCGGCACGACCCGGGCGACGACGTCATCTCCCACCTGCTCTCGGCCGAGCACGACGGGACCAGGCTGACCGACGACGAGGTCTTCTCCCACATCAGGCTGCTGTACGCGGTGGGGGCCACCACCACCTCCGACGCCATGTCGAGCCTGTTCCGGGTGGTGCTGTCTGATCCCGATCTTCTCGACCGGGCACGGGAGGAGCCGGCCGTCCGGCCCCGGATCGTCGAGGAAGTGCTGCGGTACGAGCCGCCGGTGGCCATCCTCCCCCGGCTGGCGCCGGTGGAGGGAGAGATCAGCGGCGTCCGGGTGGCGCCCGGCACGGTCGTGCTCGGGGCCATCGCCGCCGCCAACCGCGATCCTGACGTCTTCGCCGAGCCGGACGCCTTCGATCCGGATCGCCACGAGCCCGACATCCTGACCTTCGGCTTCGGGCCCAAGTTCTGCCCGGGCTCCCACCTTGCCCGCCGCCAGCTGCTGGCGGCGCTCGAGGTGGTGGTCGAACGCCTTAGGGGCCTGCGGCTGGTGTCAACCACCGAGCCGGCGGGGGCGGTGCTGCGCTCGGTCGAGAGTGTCATCGCCGAGTGGGAGCCGACCTGAGAGTCAGGTGGTGATGAGCACGGGGCTGCCGACCGGCAGGATCTCGGCCAGGTGGGCGTCGACGTCGTCGGTGACCCTCACGCAGCCGTGGCTGACGCTCTGGCCGATGAGGTTGGGCTGGTTGGTGCCGTGGATGGCGATCTGGCCGGGACCACCCTCAAACTCGCTGTAGGTGTTGGAGAAGTCCGACAGGCCGAAGGCGTACGGCCCGTACGGTCCGGTGTTGTTCGGGGCCTTGAGCAGCTCGGTTATGTAGAAGTCGCCCGGGACGGTGGGGGCGGCCGCGCTTCCGGTGATGACGGGGTGGGCCTCGATCTGCTGGCCGTTCTTGAACAGGAGGAGGGTGTGGCTGGCCAGGTGGACGACGACGTTGTAGTCGTCGTTGTACAACTTCACCGCGCTGGCGGGGATCCACCCGGTCGATCCGTTTGGCCTCTGGGGCAGCATCACCTGGAGCCAGCTGCCCATCACCAGGGTCACCCGGAACACGAGGGGCGCGCCCAGGTTGTTGGGATTGGTGAACGTGGCCGCCGGGGGTGACCCGGGCGGGGTGGCGTAAGCCGCCCCCGGCGGAGTGGCGTAGGCCGCCACGCTGGGACCGCTGGCGTAGGCCACGACCGTCGACCACGGCTGCAGGCCGAACGCCTTCACCGGGCTCTCGGGTACGGGCGTGGTCGTGGTGGTCGTCGAAGGCAAGCTGGGCGGCAGCGCCTTCACCGCCGTCCGGCGGGCGCCACCGCAGCCAGCCACCGTAACGACCAACAGGGCGGCGGCCAGCATCCTGGCCGTCATCAGGTTGTGATTCCGAAGTCTCATCGTTGGGTTGCGGGCCGCGCCGCGGGCGGGTCGGGCTTCCGAGGGTAACCGGGGGTCGCGCCGAGGTGGGCGCGACCGTCCTCAGACGGGCAGCAGCACGCTGTCCTGACGGGCGCCACCCTCGGGCCCGTCGGCCTCGTCGTCGACGAGAGCGGGCAGCACACCGCCGTCGAAGTCGGCCACGAAGTCGCGCAGGACCTCGGGGATCCGCACAACCCGCTTGTCCAGTAGGTCGCGGCGGGTCCGCCAGGCGTCGGCCAGGGCGCCGGCCACGACCTTGCGCTCGCGGCGAGACCCGACGACCGGCCACGCCGTACGATTGCCGAAGCTGACTCCGAGCGAGCGGGCCAGAACGCAATCCGAGTTGCTGCGCTGTCTCCCCCGGGGAAGTGAGGAGATGGGGCTGCGCCCGAGGGCGGCCCGGCCCGCATTCACCAACTGGAGCACCTGTTCAAGGTCAGTCATCCCGCCCTCCGACTCGCGCTGCCCCCGACGGTCAGCCGTCCGGGCGGGCGCTACCCCTCGGGCGACGCCCGCCAAACGCGATTCTTCCTCGCCGGCGGGCGCCTCGCCGACCCTGGCGTCCTAACCGTGGAGGACGAAGCGGGCCCGGGCCCGGATGTCGGTCGCCGACACCCCGGCCAGCAGCTCGAACTCCCCCGGCTCGGCCCGCCACTGGCGGCGGGCCGGATCCCAGTAGGACAGCTGCCGGAGCCCGAGGACGAATTCCACTGTCTCGCTATGGCCCGGAGCGAGACGCACCTTGCGGAAGGCCTTGAGCTCCTTGGGCGGCCGGTCGACCGACGCCTCCAGGTCGGCTACGTAGAGCTGGACGACAGTGCTGCCCGGGCGGTGGCCGTCGTTGGTGACCTCGATCGAGGCCCGCACCGGTCCGCCCCCCTCGGCGGCGACGGTGAGCGCCCCGAAGGAGAACGACGTGTAGGACAAACCGTGCCCGAACGGAAAGCGGGGGGCGATGTCGTTGGCGTCGTAGTGACGGTGCCCGATCAGCAGCCCCTCGGTGTACGGGGCGTGGCCGTTCTCGCCGGGCCACCAGCCGAAGGCGGGAGTGTCCTCGAGCCGGCGGGGAAACGTCGTCGGCAGCCGGCCGGCGGCCTCGCACCGTCCCAGCAGGACGTCGGCCAGGGCGTGGCCGCCCTCCTGGCCGGGGCACCACAGCTGCACCACCGCAGGGACGTCGTCGGCCCATCCCATGTCGACCGGGCTGCCGGTGTTGACGACCACGATGGTGCGAGGGTTCACCCGCCCGACGGCGGCGATCAGCTCCAGCTGCGGCTCGGGAAGGGAGAAGCTCGTCCGGTCCCGTCCCTCGGTCTCGATGTCGGCGTCGATGCCGACCACCACCAGGGCGGCGTCGGCGGCGGTGGCGGCACCGATGGCCCTCTCCAGCCGGCGGGGGTCGGGTGGCTCCTCCAGACGGATGTCGAGGAAGCCCAAGCCCGGCGCGGGGTCGGGCGGGGTAAGCGCCACCTCGAGGTCGAAGGGGCGGTCATCCTCCAGATCCAGGGCCACCCGGTGGACCTCGTCGCCGCCGGCGGCCAGTCGCTCAGGGCGGTGGTGGCCGTCGACCGTCACCTGCACCGACCCTGGGGCCCGGATCTCGAGGACGTGGACACCGCTGACTGCCGGCCGGTACCGGGTCGAGGCCCGCACCGACCATCCCCCGGGCTCGAGGTCGGAGCCGGCGACCCGACCGGCGAGCCACACCGGGTTGGCTCGCCGCAGGGAGCGCTCGAAGGTGCTCTCCCCGGACAGCTGACGGTTGGGGTGGTAGCGCAGCAGCAGGCCCGGGTCCCCGCCGGGTTGGGTCATGCGGGCAGGGTCCAGCCGGGCGGCCGGCGACGCCGGGGCGCAGCCTGGCTCGGCCACCACCCGCTCGGCGCCGAGAGCGGCCACCAGCCCGTCGAGGGGGCTCACCACCCGGGCCGGTCGCACCTGGGCGCTGCCGCCGCCCTGGAAATGGAGGCTGTCGGCATTGGGTCCGATCACCGCCAGCCGCCCGAGCCCGCCGGCATCGAGGGGAAGGAACGGCACGCCCCCGACCGGCTCGTTGCGCAACAACACCATGGCCTCGGCCGCCGCCCGCCGGGCGATCTCGACCCTGCTCGGGTCGTCCTCGAACCGTTCCTCCGCCAGCGCGCCGGCCCCGGTGGCGCCGGTCCGGTCGGCGAGGCGGCCGACCCGGATGGCCGCGGCGGTGAGCGCGTCCTCGTCAACCGCCCCCGACTTGACCGCGTCGAGCAGAGCCTCGCCCCGGTGGGCGGGGGGGCCCGGCATCTCGATGTCCAGGCCGGCGAGCAGCGCCTCGGCCGTGGTGTGGGTGCCGTGCCAGTCGGAGACGACGGCGCCATCCCAGCCCCATTCGTGGCGCAGCAGTGTGGTCAGCAGCCACCGGTTCTCCGAGCACCAGGTGCCGTTGAGCTTGTTGTAGGCGGACATCACCGCCCACCCACCGGCTTCGAGCAGGGCCGCCTCGAACGGGACCAGGTACGCCTCGCGCAGGACGCGCTCGTCTACGTCACTGCTGATGGTGAACCGTTCGAACTCGGAGTCGTTGGCTACGAAGTGCTTCACGCACGAGGCCACGCCAGTGCTCTGCACGCCGGCCACGTAGGCGGAGGCCAGGGCGGCCGACAGGACGGGATCCTCCGAGAAGCACTCGAAGTTGCGCCCGGACAACGGGTGACGGTGGAGGTTGACGGTGGGGGCCAGGAGCACGTGGGCGCCCTTGGAGCGGGCCTCGGCCCCGAGCGCCTCTCCGACGGCGCCCACGAGATCGGGGTCCCACGTGGCTCCGAGGGCGGTCCCGCACGGGAAGCACATCGACCGGGCGCCGCCGGCGAAGTCCGCTCCCCGGGCGCCGTTGGGCCCGTCGGACATCTTGATCGGGCCGATCGGGTCGTCGCCCACCGCCGGGGTGGTCCACTGGTCGACACCAGCCAGCATGGCCACCTTCTCCTCGACCGAGAGACGGCCGACCTGCTCCTCGATGGTCACGCGCTTCCCCCGCTGCTCGGGCGGCGACCCGCCGGGCCCGACCCTACCGGGCTAGGCCTCGGCCCCGGCCCGGCGCAGCGGGGGCTGATCCTCCCAGTCGATCCGGTTGGCGTAGGACCAGAGCCGCTCGAGGTCGTAGTAGTGCCTGGCCTCCTCGAGGAAGACATGGACGACCACGTCGCCGTAGTCGAGGAGCACCCACCGGGCGTCGTCCAGGCCCTCGATCCGCAAGGGGACGCCCAGGCCCGCCTGCTTCACCTTGGCCTCGACCTCTTCGGCGATGGTGCGCACCTGACGGTCGTTGGTGCCGCTGGTGATCACGAAGGCGTCGGTGATGGCCAGCAGCGGCCCCACGTCGAGCACCACCGTGGCCACGCCCTTCTTGTCGGCCGCCGCCCGGGCGGCGGTGACGGCGAGAGCCCTGGTGGGCGTCACGCCGGTGGCCCGCTCAACCAAGATCGCCTCTCATCCGCGGCTCAAGCGTACAGACCCCGGTCGCGGATGACGCGGACGACGGGCGCGGGGATCAGGAAGTCGAGGGGCCTGCCGTCCGCCGCCCGGGCCCGCAGGTCCGTGCTCGATATCGATAGCGCCGGGATCTCCACCGCTTGCATCCGCCAGCCGACCAGGGTCGAGGGCGGCGTCCAGCCGGGCCGGTTCACGACGACCAGGGTCGCCTCTTTTCGTACCGCGTCGATCCTCTCCCAGGTGTGCAGCTCGTCGGCCAGGTCGGCCCCGACCATGAGGAACAGCTCGGAGCCCGGTTCCTGTTCCCGGAGGGCCTGCAGGGTGTCGGCCGTGTAGGAGGGGCCACCCCGCTCGATTTCGAGGGAACAGGCCTCGAGGCCGGGGATCCCCTCGACGGCGGCGGCGACCATGGCCAGGCGGTCGGGGGCAGGGCTGACGGTGCGGTCCGCCTTCTGCCAGGGGGCGTTGGCTACCACCATGAGCACCCGGTCGAGGGCGAGGGCGTGGCGGGCGTTCACCGCCGCGACCAGGTGCCCGACGTGAACCGGGTCGAAGGTGCCTCCGAACACCCCGACCCGGGACGCCCCCACGCCTGCGGCCTAACGCCCGGCCAGGCGGGACACGACCTCGGCGAAGGCCTCCATCTCGGGCTGATGGACCACCACGTAGTTGAAGCCCCACCGCTGGCGCCGGGCCTCGAGGGTCTCGCAGATGAAGTCGACCGAGCCCGCCAGGGCGAGCGGTATGTCGAGGGCCTCTTCCGGGTCGAGGCCGAACATGGGGGCGATGTTGGCCGCCATCTCCTTGGGCTCGACGCCGACCTGCACGAAGAAGGTGAGGCACTGCAGCTCGAGCTGGTCGAACCGCTCCCCCGCCCCGTCGCGCACCCAGGCCACCCGCTGGTCGAACTTGGCGGGCACCGACTCGGCCGCCGTCTCGGCGCCCACATATCCGGCGGCCAGGTTGGGGTTGATGCCCACGATGTCGGCGTGGCGGCCGGCGATGCCGAGCACCCGCCTGCTGCCGCCGCCGATCAGGATGGGCGGGCCGCCCGGTGTGTGGGGGCGGGGATGACCCTGGGCCCCGCTCAGCTGGTAGTGCTTGCCCTTGAAGGTGCAGCTGCCTTCCGCCAAGAGTTCCTTGATGACCTGGACGCCCTCCTCGAACCGCTGCACCCGGGTGGCGGGGGGGTCGTAGGCGATGCCGGACTCGTCGTAGTCGCTCTTCATCCAGCCGGCCCCGATCCCCGCTTCGAGGCGGCCCTCGCTGGCCAGGTCGAGGCTGGCCAGCTCCTTGGCCAGCACCAGCGGGTGGCGATAGTCGTTGTCGAAGACCAGGCTCCCCACCCGCAGGGTCGTGGTGGCCTCGGCGGCCACGGTGAGGGCCACGATCGGGGCCCACTGGTCCCCGAAATGGTCGGGCACGAACAGGGTCGAGTAGCCCAGGTCCTCGGTCTTGCGGGCCAGGTCACGCCAGGCCTTGCCGGTCGGGGCCCCGTCGACTTGGACGGCGAAGCGGAAGGGTCGCATGGGCGGGCAGCGTACGGACCCGGCCAACTGCTTTGCCAGAGTGCCCGGATTAATCCACGCTATAGGGGTGACCCCGTGGAGCCCGGACAGCTGGCGGACGCGCCCGGCGGACCAGCAGCCGGACTGGCCCGACCAGGCCCGGCTGGACCGGGCCCTGAAGACGCTGGCCGGCCTGCCGCCGCTGGTGTTCGCGGGGGAGGCCCGCTACCTCACCGACGCCCTGGCCGAGGCGGCCGCCGGGCGGGCCTTCCTCCTGCAGGCCGGCGACTGCGCCGAGTCCTTCGCCGAGTACTCGGCCGACTCGATCCGCGACAAGCTCAAGGTGATCCTCCAGATGGCGGTGGTCCTGACCTACGGGTCGGGGGTGCCGGTCGTGAAGCTGGGGCGCATCGCCGGCCAGTTCGCCAAGCCCCGCTCCGCCCCGACCGAGTGGGTGGGCGACGTCGAGCTCCCGTCGTTCCGGGGCCACATGGTGAACGACGACGCCCCCATCGCGTCGGCTCGGGTGCCCGACCCCGAACGGCTGATCGCCGCCTACCACCAGTCGGCGTCCACCCTCAACCTCCTGCGGGCCTTCACCAAGGGTGGCTTCGCCGACCTGTCCCAGGTCCACGCCTGGAACCAGGAGTTCGTGGCGTCTAGCGGCGAGGGCCGCCGCTACGAGGCGGTGGCCTCCGAGATCGACCGGGCCCTGCGGTTCATGCGGGCGTGTGGCATCGATCTCGACGCCACCGCCAACCTCCACCAGGTCGACTTCTGGACCAGCCACGAGGCCCTCATCCTCGGCTACGAGGAGGCCCTCACCCGCCAGGACTCGCTGACCGGGGACTGGTACGACTGCTCGGCCCACCTGCTGTGGATCGGGGAGCGCACCCGGCGCCTCGACGGGGCCCATGTCGAGTTCCTGCGCGGCGTAGGAAACCCCGTGGCGGTCAAGCTCGGCCCCACCACCACCGCCGACGAGGCGCTGGGGCTGTGCGAGGCCCTCAACCCGAACCGGGTGCCGGGGCGCCTGACCCTGGTCTCGCGGATGGGCGCCGGGCGGGTGGAAGAGCTCCTGCCCCCGCTGCTCCGGGCCGTCACCGGCGCCGGCCATCCGGTGCTGTGGGTGTGCGACCCCATGCACGGCAACACCTTCAGCTCGGCCGACGGCCACAAGACCCGCCGCTTCGGCGACGTCATGGCCGAGATCAAGGGGTTCTTCGAGGCCCACGCCGCCGAGGGCACCTGGCCCGGGGGGGTGCACATCGAGCTCACCGGCGACGACGTGACCGAGTGCCTCGGGGGCGCCGAGGAGGTGCTGGAGGACCACCTGGCCCTGCGGTACACGACCACCTGCGACCCCCGGCTCAACGCCCGCCAGTCCCTCGACCTGGCCTACCAGCTGGCCGAGCTGCTGCGGGCCTGAGCTCCCTAGGCCAGCTCCTCGACGAAGCGCTCGAGCTGCTTCAGGTTGCGGCACTCGAAGACGCCGTCGCAGTGGGCGGCGTACTCCCCCACTATGGAGTCGCCCGTGTCCCAGTAGGAGCGGGGCTCCGGGTTGAGCCAGAACACGTGACGGGCCTTCTTGCGCAGCTCCTTCAACACCCACGCCTGTGACGCGTGGTAGTTGTTGCGGGCGTCGCCGAGGAGGAGGACGCTCGTCTTCGGGCTCACCTCGCGGCCCCAGCGCTCCCAGAAGACCTCGAAGGCGTGGCCGTAGTCCGAGTGGCCGTCGACCCAGATCACGTCGGCCTCGGTGTTGACCCGGTGGATGGCGTCGGTGATGTCCTCGACACCCTCGAAGTAGCGGGTCACCTCGTCGATGCCGTCCACGAACACGAAGCTGCGCACCCGGGAGAACTGGGAGCTGATGGCGTGCACCAGGTGCAGGGTGAAGCGGGCGAAGGCGGCCACCGAGCCGGAGATGTCGGCCACCACGAAGATCTCCGGCTTGGACGGCCGGGGGTAGCGGAACTTGGGCTCGGCCGGCACCCCGCCGTAGGACAGGGAGTGGCGGACGGTGTTGCGGAAATCGAGGGGCCCCTTGCGCCCGTGACGGCGCTTGCGGGCCAGGCGGACCGCCAGCTTGCGGGTGAGGGGATGGATGGCCCGGCGCAGCGACACCAGCTCGTCGCGGGTGGCGTGCATGAAGTCGACGTTCTCGGGCAGCGGCTTGCGCAGAGTCTTGGCCATGGCCTCGGCGCCCCGGTCGGCGACCAGGCGCCGGCGGATCTCCGCCTCGACCTCCTTGCGCAGCTGGTCGATGCGGATCTCGTACTCGTCGCGGGTCAGTCGCTCCTCGAGCGGGGTCAGCCCTCCCTCCACCTCCTGGGCCGCCGACTCCATCAGCCGGGCCAGCAACCCTTCGAGATCGAGGTTCCGCAGCGTGCGGTAGAGGTAGTAGGTGCCGCCGACCGGGCGGCCCGGCTCCATGCCGGCGTAGCGGGTGACCGACTCGCGGGCGATGGCGCGCATCATGGCCTGATCGTCTCGCTGGAGGGCCCGGTAGAGGATCTCGGCCAGCTCCTCGGGCGTCATCCCCTCCATGCCGCCCCCGGCCCGCCGGCCCTCCTCGCCCTCCATGCCGGCCATGGCGGCGACCTGCTCCTCCGGTGAGGCCTCCTCCTCACCGTCGCTGATGGCGAACTGCGGGCCCCGCAGGGAGAAGTAGACGTCGAAGATGGTCTCGAAGGCCCGCCAGTGCGAGTTGCTCTTCACCAGGGTGGCGGCCAGGGCGTACTTGAACGCCTCCCGGTCCTCGATGGGGATGTGGCGGACCGCCTCCATGGCGTCGATGTCCTCGGTGAGGGACACGGGCAGCCCGGCGGCCCGCAGCTCGCCGATGAATCCGGTGAGAACGTCGAGCACGGCCTAGGCGCCCGACGCGACCGACAGCTCTTTCGCCGCCTTCTGGATGTCGCTCTGGTACTTGAGCAGGATGTGGAGGGTGGCGGTGGCGTCCTCGGCGCCGATCGAGTCGACGCCGAGCAGGACCAGGGTGCGGGCCCAGTCGAGCGTCTCGGACACCGAGGGGTGCTTCTTCAGCTCGAGGGTGCGCAGCGAGCGGACGATGCGGACGATCTGGTCGGCCAGGCTGTCGCGGATGTCGGGCACCCGGGTGAGCACGATCTCCTTCTCACGCTCGAGATCCGGGTAGTCGAGGTGCAGGTAGAGGCAGCGCCGCTTGAGCGCCTCTGACAGCTCGCGGGTGTTGTTGGAGGTGAGGAACACCAGGGGGATCTGGTTGGCGGTGACGGTGCCGAGCTCGGGGATCGACACCTGGTAGTCGGAGAGGATCTCAAGCAGCAGGGCCTCGGTCTCCACCTCGACCCGGTCCACCTCGTCGATGAGGAGCACCACCGGCTCGTCGGCCCGGATGGCCTCGAGCAGCGGCCGGGTGAGGAGGAACTCCTCGGAGAAGATGTCCTCCTCGATGTCGGTCCAGGTGGTGCCGGACTCCTCGACGACCCGCTGGGCCTGGATGCGCAGCAGCTGCTTCTTGTAGTTCCACTCGTAGAGGGCCTTGGACTCGTCGAGCCCCTCGTAGCACTGGAGGCGGATGAGCCGGCTGTTGGTCATCCGGGCCACGCTCTTGGCCAGCTCGGTCTTGCCGGTGCCGGCGGGGCCCTCGATGAGCACGGGCTTGCCCAGACGCTCGGCCAGGTAGACGACCCCCGAGATGCCTTCGTCGGCCAGGTAGTCGACGCTGCGCAGCGACTCGCGCACCGCCGGAACGGACTCGAACCGGAACTGCCCGGTGGGTTGCACGACTTTGTCGGTCACGAGCGGATCTGCCCCTCTCCATGGACTACGTACTTGACAGTGGTCAGCTCCCGCAGGCCCATGGGGCCGCGGGCGTGAAGCTTCTGGGTGCTGATGCCGATCTCGGCACCGAAACCGAACTCCTCGCCGTCGGTGAAACGGGTGGAGGCGTTGATCATGACGGCGGCGGCGTCAACTTCGTGGGCGAACCGCTCGGCCGAGCGCAGGTCGGAGGTGACGATGGCCTCGGTGTGGCCCGACCCGTAGCGCCTGATGTGGTCTATGGCGGCGTCGAGGTCGTCCACCACGGCCACGCTCATCTTGAGGTCGAGGAACTCGCGGCCGAAATCATCATCCGAGGCCGGCCCGATGGAGCCGACGATCCGGCGCGACGCCTCGTCCCCCACGAGCTCGACCCCGGCCAGGGCGTCGACGACCCGGGGAAGGAACCGTTCGGCCACGTCCCGGTGGACCAGCAGGGACTCCGCCGCGTTGCACACGCTGGGCCGCTGGGTCTTGGCGTTGGCCACGATCGAGATGGCCATGTCGAGGTCGGCGGACGCGTCGACGTAGACGTGGCAGTTGCCGTCGCCGTCGATCACGTACGGGACGGTGGCGTTCTCTAGCACGCTGGCGATGAGCGACGGGCCGCCCCTCGGCACCAGGCAGTCGATGACGCCCCGCAACTGCATGAACTCGACCGCCGACGAGCGGCTGGTGTCCTCCACCAGAACCACACAGTCCTCGGGGAGACCGGCCTTGGCCGCTCCCTCGCGCAGACACGCCGCCACGGCCACGTTGGAGTTGAGGGCGGAGGACGAGCCCCGCAGCATGGCGGCGTTGCCGGCCTTGAGGCACAGGCCGGCAGCGTCGGACGTCACGTTCGGGCGGTTCTCGTAGATGATGCCGACCACCCCAAGGGGCACCCGCACCCGGCTGATGCGCAGCCCGTTGGGCCTCACCCAGCCGTCGACCACCTCGCCGACCGGATCGGCCAGGGCGGCGACCTTGCGCAGCCCCTCGCACATGGACTCGATGCGGGCCGGGCTGAGGCGCAGCCGGTCGACCACGGTGGCGGCCGCTCCGGAGGACTCCGCCGCCGACACGTCCTCAGCGTTGGCCGCCAGGACCTCGTCCGACCGGCGGGCGAGCAACTCGGCCGCGGCGTGCAGGGCGGCGTCCTTGGCCCCGGTGGTCGCCTGGGCCAGCTGACGCGAGGCGGCGACGGCCCGGCGGCCCAGCTCGGCGACGGGGGCGGCTGGCATCACGGAAGGTTACCGCCGGACTTGACCGCCCGGTCTAGTTGACGCGGCGTACCATCGGGCCCATGTTCAAGGTTCTTCGGCGAGTCTGGCGCTATCTGACGGCCTCGGCCAACACGAAGTTCGACGAGCGGGCGGACCCGAAGATCCAGCTGGAGCAGGCCCTGGCCGAAGCCCAGGACCAGCACAGGCGCCTCACCGAGCAGGCCGCCAACGTGATCGCCAACCAGAAGCAGACCGAGCTGCGCCTCAACCGGGCCATGGAGGAGCTGGAGAAGGCCAACAACTCGGCCCGCCAGGCGGTGCAGATGGCCGACGACGCCACCAAGCGCGGCGACCAGGGCAAGGCGGCCGAGTACACCCGGGCGGCCGAGGCGTTCGCCAACCGCCTGGTGGCGATCGAGTCCGAGGTGGAGTCGCTCAAGACCCTCCACCTGCAGTCGGCCCAGGCGGCGGACAAGGCCAAGGCGGCGGTGGCCCAGAACTCGTCCGCCCTGCAGTCCAAGCTCACCGAGCGCCAGAAGCTGCTCTCCCAGCTGGACCAGGCCAAGATGCAGGAGCAGGTGAACAAGGCCATGGCCTCGCTGTCGGAGACGGTCGGCCAGGACGTGCCGACTCTCGAGGAGGTGCGGGCCAAGATCGAGGCCCGCTACGCCAAGGCCCTCGGCCACGCCGAGCTGGCCGGTGAGACGGTCGAGGCCCGCATGGTCGAGGTGGAGCACGCCCAGGCCAACGCCCAGGCCCAGGCCCGGCTGGAGGTCATCCGGGCCCAACTCGGCCTGCCGGCCGCCGACGGCGCCCCGGCCGGCGACGCCACCAACGCCAGCGCGGCCGAGGCTCCCGCTCCCACCGACCAGGCCTGAGGGGGACGGCGCCGGTTCAGCCGTCGGGCAGTAGCACCAGGTCGTCGCGGTGCACGACCTCGGGAGCCACGTCGGCGGGCAGCTCACTGGTCCGCCGGCCGGCCCAGGCGGCCAGGGTGGCGCTCGAGTGGCGGACGAGACCCTTGGCGAATACCCGGCCCCCCTGGTCAGCCACCTCGACGGCGGCCTCGGCATCGAAGCGGCCCCGCACCTCGGTCACCCCCGCCGGCAGCAGCGAGGTGTTGCGCTCGACTATGGCCCGTCGGGCGCCGTCGTCGACCACGATCGTTCCGGACGACCCGACGGCGAAGGCGATCCACAGCTTGCGGGCCGACAGCCGACGGTCCCGCGGCCGCACGACCGTGCCGACGCCCGATTCCCCCTCGGCGGCGGCGCCCAGCACCCCGGGCCGGCCGGCCGAGGCGATCACCGTGCGCACCCCCGACCAGGCCGCCATGCGGGCCGCGGCCAGCTTGGAGGCCATGCCGCCGCTGCCCCGCTCGCTGCCCGCCCCGCCGGCGGCCGCCTCCAGCTGCTGGTCGACCTCGATGACCTCCTCAATGAGGGAGGCCCGCGAGTCGACGCGGGGATCGGCGGTGAACAGGCCGGCGGTGTCGGTCAACAGGACCAGCAGGTCGGCGGAGACCAGGTGGGCGACCAGCGCCGCCAACCGGTCGTTGTCGCCGAAGCGCAGCTCGTCGTCAGCGACGGCGTCGTTCTCGTTGACCACCGGGACGACGCCGAGGTCGAGCAGCCGGGTGAGGGTCTGGCGGGCGTGCAGGTACTGCTGGCGGTGGACGAAGTCCAACGGGGCCAGCAGGACCTGGCCCCCGACCAGATGGTGGCCGGCCAGCACGTCGTCGTAGACCCGCATGAGCCGGCTCTGGCCCACGGCCGACACCGCCTGCAGGGTGCCGACGTCGGCCGGTCGGGCCCCGGCCAGGCCCAGGGCGGGCAGGCCGGCCGCCACCGCCCCGGAGGTGACGATCACCACCCGGTGCCCGTGACCTCGCAGCCCGGCGACCTCGGCGGCCAGCTTCTCGATGGCGTGCCGGGCGACCTCGCCGGCCGGGTCGGTGATGGAGGACGTGCCGATCTTGGCGACGACGATCATGGTGATCAGTCGGGCTCGTATTCGAAGGAGAAGCCGCCCACCCTCACCACGTCGCCCTGGCGGGCCCCGGCCCGCGCCAGAGCCCGGTCGACCCCGAGCCGTCGCAGCCGGCCCTGCACGTACTCGAGGGCCTGCGGGTTGGTCAGGTCGCTGACGGCGACCGCCCGCTCGGCCGGTCGCCCCACCACGACGAAGCCGCCGTCGGCGGACCGCTCGACCCGGACGCCCCCGGCGACCGGACGGTGGACCACGGTCGCCTCGGGGGCGGGCTCCTCGGCCCGGGCCCGCCGGACCAGCTCGAGGGTGCGGGAGACCAGCTCCGCCATCCCCTGCCCGGTGACCGAGGAGATCAGCAGCCCGTCGAAGTCGAAGGCGGCCACGTCGGCCTTGGATCCGACGACCAGCATGGGCCGGCGGGCCAGCTCGGGCCGGTAGCGCGACAACTCGGCCAGCAGCACCTCCTGCTGGCGGTGCGGTGACACACCGTCGGCCGGGCACAGGTCGATGAGCACGACGAGGACGCGGGCCCGCTCGACATGTCGGAGGAAGCGGTGACCCAGCCCCTTGCCCGCGCTGGCCCCTTCGATGAGCCCCGGTATGTCGGCGACGACCATCTCACCGTCGCTGGTGCGGACCACCCCCAGGTGGGGCTCGAGGGTGGTGAACGGATAATCGGCGATCTTGGGCTTGGCCGCCGAGATGCGCGATATCAGGGTGCTCTTGCCGGCGTTGGGGAACCCGATGAGGGCGGCGTCGGCCATCAGCTTCAGCTCGAGGTCGAACCAGCGCTCCTCACCCCGCTCGCCCTGCTCGGCGAACGACGGGGCCCGCCGCCGGTTGGTGAGGAAGCGGGCGTTGCCCTTTCCGCCCTGGCCTCCCCGGGCGGCCAGCCACCGGTCCCCGGCCGACACCAGGTCGGCCACCACCGCTCCTTCGAGGCCCTTCACCACCGTCCCCTCGGGGACCGGCACCACGGCGTCGTCGCCGGCGGCGCCGTGACGGTTCTTGCCCTGACCGTGGCGTCCGTCGCCGGCCCGCCGGTGGGGATGGTCGCGGAAGCCCAGCAACGAGGCTACGTCGCGGTCAGCGACCAGCCACACGTCGCCCCCCGAGCCCCCATCGCCCCCGTCGGGGCCGCCCCGGGCGACGTGCGCCTCGCGCCGGAAGGAGATGGCGCCGGCGCCGCCGTCACCGGCTTTGACGTGGAGTTGGGCCTCGTCCACGAAACCCGACACCTCTGAATCCTACCCAGGGCACTGCCGGGCTCCTGGTGCTTGACTTCCGCCCGAGATCCCGCGACGGGGGGCGACACATGGACTTCGAGCTTCCGAAGGAGCTGGCCGACTATCTGGTCGAGCTCGACGAGTTCATCGAACGCGAGATCAAACCGCTCGAACGCCAGGACGACAACGTCCGCTTCTTCGACCACCGGCGTGAGGACGCCCGCACCGACTGGGATCGGGGCGGCCTGCCCAACCGCCAGTGGGAGGAGCTGCTGGCCGAGGCCCGGCGGCGAGCCGACGCCGCCGGTCACTACCGCTACCCCTTCCCGGCCCAGTACGGGGGGCAGGACGGCACCAACCTCGGCATGGCGGTCATCCGCGAGCACCTGGCGTCAAAGGGGCTCGGTCTGCACTGTGACCTGCAGAACGAGCACGCCATCGTCGGCAACAACGTCGGGCTGCTGCTGATGCTCCATTACGGCACGGACCAGCAGAAGCAGGAGTGGGTGGAGGATCTGGCCGGCGGCAGACGCGGTTTCGCCTTCGGCATCACCGAGCCCAAGCACGGCTCGGACGCCACCTGGATGGAGACCCGGGCCGTGCGGGACGGGGACGAGTGGGTGATCAACGGTGAGAAGACCTGGAACACGGGCGTGCACCACGCCGCCTACGACCTGATCTTCGCCCGCACCAGCGGCAACCAGGGCGACGGTCAGGGCATCACCGCCTTCCTGGTCCCCACCGACGCCCCCGGCTTCAAGGTCGAGGAGTACTTGTGGACCTTCAACATGCCCACCGACCACGCCCACATCTCGCTCACCGACGTGCGGGTCGGCGACGACGCCATCTTCGGCGGCGAGGGGCGGGGGTTGCAGGTCGTGCAGCACTTCTTCAACGAGAACCGCATCCGCCAGGCGGCCTCGAGCCTGGGGGCGGCCCAGTACTGCATCGACCGCTCGGTGGAGTACGCCAACGAGCGGGCGCCGTTCGGCAAGCCGCTGGCCCACAACCAGGCCATCCAGTTCCCCCTGGTCGAGCTGCAGACCCAGTGCGAGATGCTCCGGGCCCTGATTCACAAGACGGCCTGGTTGATGGACCGCGACGGCGCCTTCTCGCAGTCGGAGCGAGTGTCGATGTGCAACTACTGGGCCAACCGCCTGTGCTGTGACGCCGCCGACCGGGCCATGCAGGTCCATGGAGGGCTCGGCTACTCGCGCCACATGCCGTTCGAGCACATCTACCGTCACCACCGCCGCTACCGGATCACCGAGGGAGCCGAGGAGATCCAGATGCGCCGGGTGGCCGGCTACATGTTCGGGTTCATGAAACAGCGGGCGCCCAAAGGGGTCGAGTGAGCGGCATCGCCGAGGGTCCGGTCACCGACTGGATGGTCGCCAACGTCGCCGGGGTGCGCCCACCGCTGCGCTTCCACCTCATCGCCGGCGGCCGCTCCAACCTCACCTACGAGGTCGCCGACGCCGCCGGCGCCCGTTACGTGCTGCGCCGCCCACCTCTGGGCCAGGTCCTCGCCACCGCCCACGACGTGGGCCGCGAGCACCGGATCATCAGCGCCCTGGCCGCCACTGACGTTCCCGTCGCCCCCGCCCTCGGCCACTGCCCCGACCCCGGGGTGACCGGGGCGCCGTTCTACGTCATGGGCTTCGTCGACGGGGTCGTCCCCCGCGACGCGTCGGTGGCCGAGAAGGCGTGGGACGAGCGGGCCCGTCGGGCGGCAGCCGACTCACTGGTGGACGTGCTCGCCACCCTCCACTCGCTGGATCCCGACGAGGTCGGCCTCGGCGACCTCGGCCGCAAGGAGGGCTACCTGGCCCGCCAGCTGCGCCGCTGGCACGGCCAGTTCCAGCAGTCTCGCCAGCGCGACATCCCCGACGTCGACGAGGTCCACGACCGGCTGGCCGCCTCCGTGCCCGAGCAGGGCCGGGCCGGCATCGTGCACGGTGACTACCGGATCGACAACTGCGTGTGCCGGCCCGACGGGCCGGTGGCCGCCGTCCTCGACTGGGAGCTGTGCACCCTCGGAGACACCATGGCCGACGTGGGGATGTTGGCCATCTGCTGGACCCGCCCCGGTGACCGCAACCCGGCCCGGCCCGACTCCCCCACGCTGCTGGCCGGCTTCCCCGAACGGGCCGACGCCCTGGCCCGCTACGCCTCCGCCTCCGGGCGCGACCTGACGCTGCTCGGGTGGTACGAGGCCTTCGCCCACTGGAAGCTGGCCTGCATCGGCGAGGGCGTCTACGCCCGCTACCGGGCCGGCGTCATGGGCGAGCAGGCCGGCATCGACCTGACGGTCATGGCCGAGGGGGTGCTGCGCCGGGCCGGCGCCGCCCGCCGGGCCCTCGACGCCTTCGAGTCGGCCCGCTAGGCCCCGGAGCCGTTCCCGTTGGCCGAGCCGTCGGCGATGACGTCGACGAGCTTGCGGCCCTTGCGGCTGCCGAACTTCACCCGGCCCTCGGCCGTGGCGAAGAGGGTGTCGTCGCCCCCCCGGCCCACGTTGTGGCCCGGGTGGAAGCGGGTGCCCCGCTGGCGGACGATGATGGCCCCGGCCTGGACCAGGGTGCCGTCGTAGACCTTGACCCCGAGCCGCTGGGCGGCGGAGTCGCGGCCGTTCCTGGTGGAGCCTCCACCCTTGGTCTTCGACATCGGCTACCTCAGGCTTCCCCGGCGGCGCCGGCGGACGCCCGCGAGCGGGACCCCCCTCGGCTGATGCCGGTGATCTCGATGGTGGTGTAGTGCTGGCGGTGACCCCAACGGCGCCGGCTGTTGGACTTGGGCTTGTAGGTGAAGCCGGTGATCTTCGGCCCCTTGGCCTCGCCCACCACCGTGGCTGTCACCCCGGCGCCCTCGAGGTCGGCCGGGGCGGCTAGCACGGTTTCGCCGTCCACCAGCATGATCGGGGTGAAGCTGACCTGGTCGCCCCGGGCCGCGCCGAGCTGCTCGACGTCGAGGCGCTGGCCCTCGGCCACCTTGTACTGCTTGCCGCCCGTGCGGATCACCGCGTACATAGTCGGAGCATCCTACCCGAGCCGGGACGGCCCAGCGACTAGAGCATCGACTCGTCGAACACCAGGCCCCGCCCGTTGCAGGTGGGGCAGGTCTCGGAGAACGAGGCCAGGAGGCCCTCCCCCACCCGCTTGCGGGTCATCTCGACCAGGCCCAGCTCGGACATGTCGAACACCTGGGTGCGGGTCTTGTCGCGGGCGAGGGCGTCGCGGAACGAGGCCATGACGCTCTCGCGGTTGGCCCGCACCTCCATGTCGATGAAGTCGATGACGATGATGCCGCCGATGTCACGCAGCCGGAGCTGGCGGGCCACCTCCTCGGCGGCTTCCAGGTTGTTCCGGTAGACCGTCTCCTCCAGGCTGGAGCTGCCCACGTTCTTGCCGGTGTTGACGTCGATGACGGTCAGGGCTTCGGTCCGCTCGATGATGATCGAACCGCCCGAGGGGAGCCACACCTTGCGGTCGAGGGCCTTGTGCAGCTGTTCGTGGACGTGGTGGCGCTCGAAGACCGGCAAGGGCTCGTCGGGCGGGTACAGCTCGACCCGGTCGGCCAGCTCGGGGCTGATGCTGGCCACGTAGTCGCGGACGTCCTCGTAGAGGGCGGGGTCGTCGATGACCACCCCCCGGTACTGCCGGTTGAACTCCTCGCGGATGATCCGGACCGCCATGTCCGGCTCGCGGTAGAGCAGGGTCGGCGCCTTGCTCCGGCGGGCCTGGCCGTCGATCTGCTCCCACTGGGCCATGACCCGGGCCACGTCGCGGCGCAGCTCGTCGGCCGTGGCCCCCTCGGCCGCGGTGCGCACGATGAGGCCGTGGCCCTCGGGGCGGACGTCGTCGAGGATGCGGCGGAGGCGCTTGCGCTCCTCGTCGTCGAGGCGCTTGGAGATGCCGTAGGTGGAGCTGTTGGGGATGAGGACCACGAACCGCCCGGGCAGGGAGACCTCCTGGGTGAGGCGGGCCCCCTTGGTGCCGATCGGGTTCTTGGTGACCTGGCACAGGATGGTCTGGCCGGGGCGGAGGAGCTCCTCGATGCGGGCCGCGGTCCGCGAGCGGTCGGCCTCCCCCACCATCTCGTCGGGGTCGTAGCGGACATCGCCCCGGTAGAGGACGGCGTTCTTGGGCGTGCCGATGTCGACGAAGGCGGCCTCCATGCCGGGCAGCACGTTCTGGACCCTGCCCAGGTAGATGTTGCCGTCGATCTGGAGGGCGTCGTCCTGGGGCCGCGACACGTAGTGCTCGATGAGGGCCCGGCCTTCGAGCACGGCGATCTGGGTGGCGTTGGGGCGGACGTGGACACACATCAGGTAGCGCCCGACGGGACGGCCCTTGCGCTCGGCCCCCCGCCGGCGCTCCAGGACTTCGGGGTCGACCGGCTCCCCGGAGGCGGCCACGACCGGAGAGGCCGCCTGCCCGGCCGAGCGGCCCCGGCCACCGCGCCGCCGGCGGCGTCGACGGCGGCCGCCCGAGCCCTCGTCCGCCTCGGCCGCCGGGCGGGCCGGGGGGGCGGGGGCCGGCCGGGTGTCTCCGATCCGGGGGCGGCGGGGCTCCTCCGGCGGCGGGCCCGGGGCCGCCACCGGCTGGTCAGCGGCCCCGGCGAGCCCCTTCGGTCCGTCGGCAGGCGCGTCGGGAGGGCTGGAGGCGGAGCCGGCGGGCCGGCCGCTCCGGCGCCGTCCTCCCCGCGAGCCGCGCCGGCGCCGGCCCGGGGGCCGGTCCCCGGCGGGAGCCGGGCCGGATTCGGCCGCACCCGGCGGGGGCTGGGGCGGCCGAGCTTCGGTGGGCTCAGGCCGGGGGGCGTCCCCGGGCGAGCTCGCACCCTGCGTGGGTTCCATCATTTCGGAAGTCCCTTCTCATGACGCCCGCCCGAAAGCGAGCGGCGCGTCCGTCGCATCCAGCGGGATGGGCTCCCACCGGGCGCCGTCGCGCTCGATCCATTGGTGGGTCCGGCGGACCCTGGCGTTCTCCGGCTCGAAGCCCAGCCCGGCCAGCAGCTCCGAGGGGCGCAGCCCCCGGGGCTGGGTCGCCAGCTCGGCGGCCAGCACGCCGTCGGCGAACTCGAGGCGGATGATGGCGGGGCGGATGTCGTCGGTGACGTCCTGCCCCTTGCGCTGGCGGGTGATGACGACCGAATCGGCGGCCAGCATCGCCTCCACCGCCGGAGCGAGGTCGCCGTCGATCTCGATCTCCCACCGGCAGGCGGTCACGTCGTTCTGCAGCGAGGAGCCGCCTTCGTCGCCGACGCCGCCGAGGACGTCCACTCCGACGGGCAGGGCGGCGGACAGCAACGGCGCCAGCTCGGCCGGGTCGGCGGCCCCGTCGAGCTCGACGTCGAGGTACTCGGCGACCGACTCCGCCCCGGTGGGCAGGGCGAGGCCGAAGCTGAGCTTGGGGCGGGGCGAGAACCCCCCGGAGTAGGCCACCGGCACCCGGACCCGGCGCAGGGCCCGCTCCCACATGCGGGCCACGTCGCGGTGGCTGGTCCAGCGGACCTTTCCGGCCTTGGCGAAGCGGAAGCGCAGCCTCATGGGGCCGAGGTGGCCGCCACCCGAGCGGGGAGCAGCTCGACGGGCACGGCCCCGCCGGTCGAGAGGTCCTGGCCGGTCCCCTGGCTGCCGCCGGCCGGGGGGACAGCGGAGGCGACCACGTGCTCCAGCCCGTAACCGGTGCAGGCGCCGCAGTCGTAGCACGGCGTCCAGCGGCAGTCCTCCAAGCCCTGGTGGGAGAGGGCGTCCTGCCAGTCCTGCCACAGGAAGTCGCGGTGGAGCCCGGCGGAGATGTGGTCCCACGGCAGGACCTCGTCCTCGTCGCGCTGGCGGTTCACGTACCACTCGATCGACAACCCGTGGGCGGCCATGGCCGCCTCCCAGCGGCCCAGGTCGAAGAACTCCGACCACTCCTGGAACGTGCCCCCGCCCCACCACACCTCCTCGATGACCGCCCCGATCCGGCGGTCGCCCCGGCTGGCGATCCCCTCGGCCAGGGTGGCCTTGGGATCGTGCCAGCGCAGGGCCACACCCCGGTCGCGCCGGGTGGCGTCGCGCAGCAGGTTGATCTTGCGCTGCAGCTCGGCGACGGTGTCTTGCCCGAACCACTGGAACGGGGTGTGCGGCTTGGGCACGAAACCCCCGACCGACGCCGCTACCGTCACCTTGCGCCCGTATCGGTGGCCCACCGCCACGCAGTTGCGGGCCAGCTCGGCGATGCCGAGCGTGTCCTCGTCGGTCTCGGTCGGTAGGCCGGTGAGGAAGTAGAGCTTGACCCGCTGCCAGCCCTGCGAGAAGGCGGAGTCGACCGCCCCGTACAGGTCCTCCTCGCGGATCAGCTTGTTGATCACCTGGCGCATGCGCCAGGTGCCGCCCTCGGGGGCGAAGGTGAGCCCGGTGCGGCGCACCTTCTGGATCTCCGACGCCACCCCGACGGTGAAGGCGTCGACCCGGAGGCTGGGCAGGCTGACCGACACCTGCCCGGAGCAGGTGGGGTCGTTGATGATGTCGGTGACCACCCCGGCGATGCCGGAGTAGTCGGCCGAGGACAGCGAGGTGAGGGCGACCTCGTCGTGGCCAGTGCGGGCCAGCCCCTCGGTCACCATGGCGCGGACCTGGTCGGCGGGGCGTTCGCGCACCGGACGGGTGATCATGCCGGCCTGGCAGAAGCGGCACCCCCGGGTGCAGCCCCGGAAGACCTCCACGTTAAGCCGGTCGTGCACCACCTCGGTCAGCGGCACCAGCTGGCGGCGGGGATAGGGCCAGGCGGCCAGATCGGAGATGGTGCGCTTCTCGACCCGCTCGGGGACGTCGGGGTAACGGGGGGTCACCGCCGCCAGGCGGGGGCCGTCGTAGGCCACGTCGTACATCGACGGCACGTACACGCCCGGCACGGCCGCCAGCCGGCGCAGCACCGCTTGGCGCGAGCCGGCGGTCCGGCCCGACGCCTTCCATTCGAGCACCACGCTGTTGATCTCGGACACGACCTCCTCGCCGTCGCCCATGACGAACAGGTCGACGAAGTCGGCCAGCGGCTCGGGGTTGAAGGCGCAGTGCCCGCCGGCCGCCACCAGCAGGTCCTCCTCCCCACGACGCTCGGCCCGTACCGGCACCCCGGCCAGGTCGATGCAGTTGAGGACGTTGGTGTAGACGAGCTCGGCCGACAGGTTGAACGCCAGCAGGTCGAAGTCGGCCGCCGCCCGGTGGGTGTCGACCGAGAACAGCGGCACCCCCCGCCGGCGCATGAGCGTCTCCATGTCCGGCCACGGGGCGTAGGAGCGCTCAGCGAAAGCGTGGTCGCGCTCGTTGAGGATCTCGTAGAGGATCTGCAGGCCCTGGTTGGGCAGGCCGACCTCGTAGGCGTCGGGGTAGATCAGCAGCCACCCGACCTTGCCCGGTCCGCCCCGGGGAGCCTGGGCGCCGTCCTCGCAACCGATGTATCGGGCCGGCTTCTGGACCCTCGCCAGCAACGGCTCGATGCGGGGCCAGAGGGACGACATGATCCGAGCCAGTCTAGTGGTGGGTCCCTCCCTGCCCCCCGGTACCGGACGTCGTGGTGGTCGTCCCGCCGGTCGTGGTGCTGGTCGAGCCGGAAGTCGACTGCTGCGAAGGGGTCGGCGAGCCCGCCGGCTGGGCCGCCCCGGGGGCCGGCGGGCTCTGCACCGGCCCGACCGGGTGCTGGATGAGATATTCCAGGATCTGGCGGGCGACGGGGGCGGCGCCGCTGGCTCCGTAGCCGGCCTCGTCGATGACCACCGCCACCAGGTACTGCGGGTTGTCGGCCGGGGCGAAGGCCACGAACAGGGCGGTCGGCTCCTTGTTGCCGGCCGACGAGGTGGTGGCGGTGCCCGTCTTGGCCGCCACCGGGAACTGCGAGTCGGGGAAGCCGAGGAAGGTGCCGTAGGCCGTCCCCCGCCGGTTGGCCACCACGCCCTTCAGCCCCTCGAGGATGGTGTCGTGGACGCCGGGGGCGTAGGTCACGTGGGACAGCGCCTTGGGCTTGAACACGTCGACCACCTTGCCCGACCGGTCGACGACCCGGGCGGCCACGTGGGGCTGCCAGACCGTGCCGCCGTTGGCGAAGGCGGCGTAGGCGTCGGCCAGCTGCAGCGGGCTGACGACCGTCGCCCCCTGACCGAAGGCGACCTCGACGTTGTCCCCGGCGTACCAGCCGTAGTTGGGGAAGGCCTGCGGGTAGTGGTCGTGCAGGAAGCGCCGCTCCGAGGGGCTGTCGACCCGGCCCTGGGCCGCCCCGCCCAGCGGGAACTCGGTCGGCTCCCCCAGCCCGTAGGCGTGGGCCATGTCCTGGATGGGCTCGGGGCCGAACTGGGAGCGGCCCGCGTAGAAGCGGTAGCCGAGGGTGTAGAAGAACACGTCGTCCGAGGCGGTGATGGCGGTGACCACGCTGATGGGGCCGAGCGCCTCGCTCTCGGCGTTGTGGAAGCTGCACTGCCCGGTGCAGTGCGGGATGGTGAACTCCCCGGGATCGTCGATGATCGTGTTCGGTCCGATCAGGCCGTCGTCGAGGGCGGCGGTGGACGTCACCAGCTTGAAGGTCGAACCCGGGGTGTAGAGGCCCTCGACGGCCCGGTTGATCAGCGGGTAGTGCGACGCCGGGTCCGACAGCGACTGGTACTCCTGGGAGCTGATGCCTCCCACCCAGACGCTCGGGTCATAGGTGGGATACGACGACATGGCGAGGATCGAACCGTCGCGGGGGTCCATCACGATGGCGGCCCCACTCGGCGCCGGGAAGTAGATGCCGGCCAGCGGGTCGAAGGTGTGCTGGAGCTTGCCGATCTCGTTGGCGAGGTCGGCTTCAACGGTCTGCTGCAGGCCCACGTCGATGGTGAGCTGGACGTCGTCGCCCGCCACCGGCCGGCGCTGCCCGATGGTGCCGAGAACCCGGCCGCGGGCGTCCACCTCGAGGTTGGTGACCCCGGGGACGCCCCGCAGCCACTGCTCGTAGACCTTCTCAACGCCGGCCTTTCCCACCAGGTCGCCCTGCTGGTAGCCCTGCCCCTTCAGCCGGGCCAGGTCGGCTGCGGAGGCGTCGCCGACGTAGCCGAGGATGTGGGCGGCGGCGGTGGTGTCGGGGTAGTCGCGCTGGGACAGCTCGGCCACGGCCACACCGGGGAACTGGTCCTGGTGCTCGCGTACGTAGACCACCTTGGCGATGTCCACGTTGGTCGCCACCGGCACCGGCTTGTACGGGCTGAAGCGGGGATCGCCGAGCTTCTGGCGGATGTCGGCCGGGTTCATGCCGAGCAGCGTGGCCAGCTGGTCGATGACCGCCGGGTGCTTGGCGGCGGCGTCGCGCGACAGGGTGATGGCCACCACCGTGCGGTTGTCCACGACCGTCCGGCCGGTGCGGTCCACGATCAGGCCCCGGGGCGCTGGCTCGGTGACCGGGCGCACCTGGTTGGAGGTGGCGGCGGCCTGAAAGCTCGGAGCGTCGAGGATCTGCAGGTACCACAGCCGCACGAACATGGCGGCGAACAGGCAGCCCACCATTACCCCGACCACGCTCAGCCGGGCGCCGGGGCGGGGCCGGCGCATCGGCCTCATCGCCACCTGCCCACGGCGCCGACCCGGGCCCTCGAGGTGGACAGCTCCATGGCCCAGCGCACGGCGCGTTCCGCCGGCACCGCCAGCACAGCATTGGCGGCGCCGACCACGCCGGCGATCAGCCACAGACGATCCGAGATCATCTGGGACTGCCCCACGATGCCGCCCAGAAGGGCGTAGAGGATCTCGGCGGCGGCGCTGGCGGCCGCCGCGGTGGCGACCGACAGCCACCACGAGGTGCGCAGCACCCCGCCCTGCACCAGCCCGACAGCGTAGCCGACCAGGCAGAAGGTGAGGGCGGACAGACCGAACGGGGTCTGGAGGAACAGGTCGGTCACCAACCCGACGACGAACCCGACGATGGCGCCCCGGTCGGGGCCGCCCACCATGCCGGCCACCACAGCGAGGAGCACCATGACGTCGGGGTGGACGCCCTGCACGCGGAACCACCCGAGAAAGGCGAGCTGGAGGACGAGGGCGCCGACGATGACGAGGCTCATCCGGGCCCGGCCGACGGCGGTCACGGGCCCGCGCTCCACTTCAGCACGTCGACATACTGCAGCTGGGAGAAGTCCACCAGCGGGGAGAGGGTGACGTCCTCTTGTAGGGAGTCGGGGCGCTGGACGGCGGTGGCGACATCGCCTACCGGTATGCCGGGGGGGTAGATGCTGCCCTCGGTGCCGCTGGTGACGAACACGTCGCCCTTCTGCAGCGGCGTGCCCGGCGCCAGGTAGTCGACCCGCAGCACCCGGTTGGCGCCCTGCCCCGTCGCCACCGCCACCACCCCATTGGGGGCCCGGACCCCGACGCTGGAGGACGGGTCGGTGAGGAGCAGCACGGTGGAGCGGTCGCGGGCGACCTGCACCACCCGGCCGATGAGCCCGGCCCCGGCGACGGCGGGCATGCCCGCTCGGAGCCCGGCGGCCGAGCCGCGGTCGATCTCGACCGTCAGCTGGAAGTTGGAGGTCGACAGGTACACCACCTCGGCCGTCACCTTGGGGATGGCCTCGGCGAAGGGCAGCCCCTGCAGCCGGAGCAGGTCGGCCAGCTGGCGTCGCTGGTCGGCCTGCTCGAGGTGCTGGCGGCGCAGGTCGCCCAGCTGCTTGCGCAGCCGGGCGTTCTCGGCCTTGACCGAGCCATAGTCCACCGCTCCCCGAAAGAAGTTGCCCACCGGCCTGAAGGCGTCGGCCACCACCCGCCCCACCGGGGCGAAGGCGTCGCGGGCGCCGCTCTTGGCCTTGTCGATCACGGCGTTGGCGTGACCGCGGTAGGCGAGCGTCATGATCGTGGCCGCGGTGAGGACAAGCACGAGCAGCACATAGCGGGTGCGCGAGGTTCGCCGGGGAACGGCCACGGCGGACGGTTGCGGTTAGCGGGAGCTCGACGAGATCAGCACCTGCTTCAGCGCCTCGAACTCCTCCAGGCACTGGCCGCTGCCGATCGCCACCGAGTGGAGCGGGTTCTTGGCCACGACCAGCGGCATGCCGGTCTCGGAGGAGATCCGGGCGTCGAGCCCGTGGAGGAGCGAACCCCCACCGGTGAGCACGATGCCCTGCTCCATGATGTCGGCGGCCAGCTCCGGCGGGGTCTTGTCGAGGGTGACCTTGACGGCGTCGACGATGGCCGAGATGGGCTCCTCGAGCGCCTGGCGGATCTCCTCGGTGGTGGTGACGATCGTCTTGGGCAGGCCGGTGATCAGGTCCCGTCCCCGGATCTCGGCGTGCAGCTCCTCCTCCAGCTGGCAGGCGGAGCCCAGGGCGATCTTGATCTCCTCGGCCGTCCGCTCGCCGAGGGCGAGGCTGTACTCCTTCTTGATGAACTGGATGATGGCGTCGTCCATCTCGTCGCCGCCGATGCGGATCGACTGGCTGGTGACGATGCCACCGAGCGAGATGACGGCCACCTCGGTCGTGCCGCCGCCGATGTCGACGACCATGTTGCCGGTCGGCTCGTGCACGGGCAGCCCGGCGCCGATGGCGGCGGCCATGGGCTCTTCGATGATGTAGGCCGGCTTGCGGGCGCCGGCGTACTCGGCGGCCTCCTGCACGGCCCGCTGCTCCACGCCGGTGATGCCCGACGGCACGCAGATCACCATCCGGGGCTTGGCGAAGCGGCGCTGGTGCACCCGGTGGATGAAGTAGCGGAGCATCTTCTCGCAGATCTCGAAGTCGGCGATGACCCCGTCCTTCAGCGGGCGGATGGCCTGGATGTGGCTGGGGGTCCGCCCGATCATCCGCTTGGCCTCGGCCCCGACGGCGAGCGGCCTGCCGTCGCGCACGTTCACCGCCACGACCGACGGCTCGTTGAGCACGATTCCCTTGCCGCGCACGTAGACGAGCGTGTTGGCGGTGCCGAGGTCGACCGCCATGTCGCGGCCGAGCAAAGAGGACCAGAAGTTGTCAGACACGCCGGTACCGGCCTTCCGGTTCGACGACGGAGGTCGCGCCAGGCTACGGGAGCCGCGGGTTGCCCACAAGCCGGGGCGTCGCCCTATTTGGTCAGCTCCGGGAAGAAGATGGCGATCTCGCGCTCGGCGGACTCCGGGCCGTCGGACCCGTGGACCAGGTTCTCGGTCATCTCGACGGCCAGATCGCCCCGGATGGTGCCGGGCGCCGCCTGCTTCGGGTCGGTGGCTCCCATCAGGGAGCGGACCACCGCCCAGGTGTCGCCCGGGCCCTCCACCACCATGACCAGGGCCGGAGATCGGGTGATGAACTCGACCAGCTGCCGGTAGAAGGGCTTGCCCTCGTGCTCGGCGTAGTGGCGGGCGGCGGTGCCTTCGTCGATGACCCGCAGCTCGGCGGCGGCGAGGCGCAGCCCCTTGCGCTCGAGGCGGCCGATGATCTCGCCGGCCAGCCCCCGCTCGACGGCGTCGGGCTTGCAGATGACCAGGGTGCGGTCCATGGGGCGGTGAGGCTAGCGGCCCCCAGGAACGCTCAGACCGGGTCGGAGACCAGCTCGGAGCGGGCGGCGCCGACGACGTAGAGCGAGCCGGTGATGAGCACCAGCTCCTCGGCCCGGGCCTCCTCGAGGGCCAGCTTCACCGCATCTGACACCACGGGCGCCTCCACCGCCGCCACCCCCAGTCGGCCGGCGGCCGCGACCAGCTCTGAGGGGGCCAGGCCCCGCGGCGACGGCGGCCGGGTGGCGACGACCAGGCGGGCCCGCTCGGCGCCCAGGGCCTCCAGCATCTCGACCGGGTCGCGGCCCTGGAGCACGCCGACCACCAGCACCAGCCCCTCGACCCCGGCGAACTCCTCGGCCAGGGTGGCGGCCGCCGCCCGGGCCCCGGCCGGATTGTGGGCCCCGTCGAGCACGCACAGCGGCTGGCGGCCCACGACCTCCATCCGCCCGGGGGTGCGCACCGCGCCGAAGGCCTCCTCCACCAGGTCCGACGGAAGCGGGCGGCCGAAGAAGGCCTCGGCCGCGGCCAGGGCACAGGCCGCGTTCTGCCCCTGGTGGGCCCCGTGGACCGGCAGGTACACGTCGCGGTACACGGCCCCCGGGGTGCGCAGGGTGACCAGGCGCCCACCGTGGGCCAGCCGGTTGTCCTCGCAGGCGAAGTCCGCCCCCCTCCGCCAGACGGCCCCGGCCCCCGCCGCCTGGGCGGCCCGGTCGAAGATCGGGGCCAGGTCGGGGTCGTCCTCCCCGAGGACGAGGACGGAGCCCCCCTTGACGATGCCGGCCTTGTCGGCCGCGATCTCGGCCCGGGTGGGGCCGAGGATCTCCTGGTGGTCGAGCTCCACGTTGGTCACCACCGCCACCACCGGGCGCACCACGTTGGTGGCGTCCCAGGTGCCGCCGAGGCCGACCTCGACGACGGCGGCGTCCACGGCCACGTCGGCGAACCACCGGAAGGCGGCCGCCGTCAGCAGGTCGAACCGGTGCGGCACCGCCTGGACCAGGTTCTCGAGGTCGGCGAGGGAACCCAGGACGGCGGCGAGGTCCTCGTCGGATATGGGCTGCAGGTTCCAGGCCAGGCGCTCGTTGATCGTCTGGAGGTCCGGGCTGGTGTAGGTGCCGACCGAGAGGTTGCGGGCCATGAGCAGGGTGCTGGCCATGCGGGCGGTCGAGCCCTTGCCGTTGGTGCCGGTGATGTGGATGACCGGGTAGGCGTCCTGGGGGTCGCCCATCAGGCCGGTCAGCTCGCGGATCCGCTCGAGGGTCGGGGCCTCGCGCCGCGACAGGGTGGTGGCCTCCAGGTTGACGTGGCCCTCCAGCCAGGTGAGCGCCTCGGCCAGGCTCCAGGTCTCGCTCACGAAGCCTCCCCGAGCACCACGCCGGCCGCCTCGGCCGTCCACGGGTCGCGGCGGAGGCGCCCGGCTAGCTCGGACGCGGCCTCGGCGTCGAGGAGGTGGTCCTCGGAGCCCTCGGCGCCGGCCGGCAGCACCGCCACCGCCAGGGAGCCCCCCGCCAGGCGGTGGAGCACGGCGATGACCTCGGGCTCCGGAACCGACGCCGGCACGACCAGCGTGCCGCCTCGGTCGCGCAGCACCTCGGCCGCCCAGCTGGCCGCCACGAACCACGGATCCAGGGCGCTGCCGTCGGGGCGCAGCTCGCCCATGCACGCCCCGCACGAGCCGGGCCCCGACACGGCGACGGTCGGCTTGCGGCAGTCGAGGCACCACCCGACCGGCACGGGGGAACCGGCCCGCAGCTGCAGGCTGACGCACCAGTCGCCGGTGGCGGCCAAAGCCCGGCCGACCGCCGGACCGGCCACCGCCGGGCTGACCGCCACGTCCCCGGCGGCCACGGCGGCGGCGGCCGCCTCGGCCAGGGAGGCGGAGGCGAGGAACCAGTAGGAGCCGAGCCGGTCGACCACGGCCGTGCCGCAGACCCGGCACCGGCGCGAGGGCGAGCGGTCCGGGCGGGTGCCGACCAGGGCCCCGGCCGAGGCCAGGGCCTCAAGGGCCTGCTGGCGGGCGGCGTAGCGGGCCAGGCCCTCCCAGGGACCCGAGGTGAGAGTGCCGTCCGCGGTCATGACCACCGGGGCCGCCAGCCCCCGGGCGGCTGCCACCGACCAGTGGTCGCGCCGATGGGCCGGCACCAGGAGGAACGGCCCCGCCGCGCCGGGGTCCGGCACCACCGGCACCGTGCGTCCGACGATGGGCAAGGTGGCCTCGTCCCCCGCCGCCGGGTGGCCCTCCGGCACCACCAGGGCAGCAACCCCGTCGAGCAGCTCCGCCCCGAACAGCTCGGCGTCCACGTCGCCGCCCTCCTCCCCGGAGACCAGCGGGACGGCGAGCACGGCGACCTCCTCGCCGGACGCCGGCTCGCCCGCCTCGACCTCGGCGTCGGCCACCACCGTCTGGCAGCGGGGGCAGCTGGTGACCACCCGGTCGGCGAAGGAGATCAGGCCGGCCTCGTAGAGGGAGACGAAGGCGGTGGCGCCGGCGGTGGCGGGGTCGGGGCCGGTGCCTTCCTCCGGGCACAGGCCGGCGGCGGCGAGGACGCCGGCCACCCGCTCGAGCTGCTCCTGCTCGACCTCGGCGGAGCGGGAGGCGAAGACCTCGGGGCCGGCGCTCACCGGGTCCAGCCCCTCGCGGGCCAGGCTCTGCTCGACCAGCCACTGCATCCAGACATCCGCCCTGACCAGGGGCAGGACCCAGTCGGCGGGCCCGTCCCGCCGGCGGCCCAGCTCGGCGGCGACGTCCACCGCCACCAGCTCGGCCAGCTCGGCGGGGGTCGGTCCGGTGCCCACGCGCAGCGGGGCAGGGATGAAGCGGCGGGCACCGTCCACGGCGGCAGAGAGCGTAGCCAGCCGCCCGGGCCCGACCAGCGGGTCGCCGGCGACAGGCGGGGGGTCAGCCGGCGGAGAGCGAGGCGGCCTGCTTGGCCGTCAGAGCGGCCTGGTCGGCCAACCGCTGGGCCAGGGGCCGGGCCCCGTTGGCGACCTCCCCGAGGCGGGGGCCCACGCCGTCGGCCGTGTCACGCAGCCGCTGGTAGACCTCGTCGCCGAGGTGCTCGAGGCGGGGCCGGGCCGCCTCAGCCAACTGGGCGGCGCCCACCCGGGCCTGGCCGGCGAGCTGCTCGACCTTGGGACGGGCCTGGCCCGCCAGCTGCTCCACCCGGGGGCGGGCCTGCTCGGCCAGGTGGCCGGCGCCCACCCGGGCCTGCTCGGCCAGCTGCTCCACCCGGGGGCGGGCCTGCTCGGCGAGATGGCCGGCGCCCACCCGGGCCTGCTCGGCCAGCTGCTCCACCCGGGGGCGGGCCTGCTCGGCCAGGTGCTCGATGCGGGGCCGGGCGGCCTCGGCCGCCGAGGCGATGGCGTCGCGGGCGACGGGTGCGAGCACCCGGGCGGCCTCGGCGATCTCCCCGCCGGCGACCAGGGCGGCCGCGGCCAGCTTGCGCCGGCCCCGCTGGTCGAGAACGGCGCCGACCAGGGCGCCGAGAGCCCCGCCGACCGCGCCGGACACGACCGCCTTGCGGGCGACGGTGCCCTCCTCGCCGTTGTCTCGCATGGCGGAGACGGCGCCGGCCCCCGCCCCGGCCGCCCCGCCCACTGCCACACCCAGCCAGATCTTGTTCATAGAAACGGTCGTTCCCCCACCTGGGTCGGTTCCATGCGGCCACGCCGCCGCGGCGGGCCAGGCTAGGGGTGGAAGGCGGAGAAGGGAAGAGGCGAGGGCCTAGGAGGCGGCCCGGCGGGGCCGGTCGACCTTGGGGGTGTCGGTCCTCGGCATGAGGGTGGGGTTCACCCGGTCGAGGACGACGGAACGGTCCACCACGCACTTGCCGATGTCCGTGCGGCTCGGAAGGTCGTACATGACGTCGAGGAGGACCTCTTCGAGGATGGCCCGCAGACCCCGGGCGCCGGTGCCGCGGAGGAGGGCCTGGTCGGCCACGGCCTCGAGGGCGTCGTCGCTGAACTCGAGCTCGACGCCGTCCAGCTCGAACACCCGGCGGTACTGCTTCACCAGGGCGTTCTTCGGCTCCACCAGGATGCGGACCAGGGCCTCGCGCTCGAGGTTGGAGACCGCCCCGATGACCGGCAGGCGGCCGACGAACTCGGGGATGAGGCCGAACTTGAGCAGGTCCTCGGGCAGCACGTGGCGCAGGGTCTCCCCCTCGTCGCGCTGGCCGGCGCTGTCGATCTCGGCCCGGAAGCCGATCCCCTTGCGGCCGATGCGGCTCTCGATGATCCGGTCCAGCCCGGCGAAGGCCCCGCCGCAGATGAACAGGATGTTGGTGGTGTCGATCTGGATGAACTCCTGGTGGGGGTGCTTGCGGCCCCCCTGGGGCGGCACCGAGGCCGTGGTCCCCTCCAGGATCTTGAGCAGGGCCTGCTGGACGCCCTCGCCCGACACATCGCGGGTGATCGACGGGTTCTCGCTCTTGCGAGCGATTTTGTCGATCTCGTCGATGTAGATGATGCCCGTCTCGGCCTTCTTGACGTCGTAGTCGGCGGCCTGGATCAGCTTGAGGAGGATGTTCTCCACGTCCTCGCCCACGTAGCCCGCCTCGGTGAGGGCGGTGGCGTCGGCGATGGCGAACGGGACGTTGAGCATGCGGGCCAGGGTCTGGGCGAGGAGGGTCTTGCCGCACCCGGTGGGGCCGAGCAGCAGGATGTTCGACTTGGCCAGCTCGACGTCGGCGTCGTGGTAGGCGCCGGCCTGCACCCGCTTGTAGTGGTTGTAGACGGCGACCGACAGGATCTTCTTGGCGTAGTCCTGGCCGATGACGTAGTCGTTCAGGAAGTCGAAGATCTCCCGCGGCTTGGGCAGCTCATCGAAGCGCAGCTCGGAGGACTCGGCCAGCTCCTCCTCGATGATGTCGTTGCACAGGTCGATGCACTCGTCGCAGATGTAGACGCCCGGGCCCGCGATGAGCTTCTTGACCTGCTTCTGCGACTTGCCGCAGAAGCTGCACTTGACGAGGTCCCCACCGTCGCCGAACTTTGCCACCCCTGGTCTCCCGCCCCTAGGCGACGCCGGCGGCCTGCGGAACGCCCGCAAGCTCCCGGGTCGTGATCACTTCGTCGATGATGCCGTACTGACGAGCCTCGTCCGCGCTCATGATGAAGTCGCGGTCAGTGTCCTTCTGGATCTTCTCTATCGGCTGACCGGTGTCGAGGGCAAGCATCTGGTTCAGCAAATCCCGCATGCGCAGGATCTCCTTGGCCTGGAGCTCGATGTCGGTCGCCTGGCCGGCGGCCCCCCCGTAGGGCTGGTGGATGAGGATCCGGGCGTGGGGCAGGGCGAAGCGCTTGCCCTTGGTGCCTCCAGCTAGCAGGACGGCGGCGGCCGAGGCGGCCTGCCCGTAGCAGAAGGTCGATTTGTCGGGCTTGATGAACTTCATGGTGTCGTAGATGGCGAACAGCGCCGTGATGTCCCCGCCCGGCGAGTTGATGTAGATGTTGACGTCCTTGTCAGGGTCCTCGTACTCGAGGAAGAGCAGCTGGGCGCAGACCAGGTTGGCGATGGTGTCGTCGATGGGGGTGCCCAGGAAGATGATCCGCTCGCGCAGCAGGCGGGAGTACAGGTCGTAGGCCCGCTCACCCCGGTTGCTGGACTCGACGACCGTGGGGACCAGGTAGTTGTAGACGGGCTCGATCACTGGGCGACCTCCGCGGTGGGCTGGGGCTCCGTCGTGCCGGACGGTGCGGGCTGGGACTCGGTCTCCTCGCCGCCCGGCACCTCGCCGGCGGCGACCTCCAGCTCGGCCCTATCCACCGGACGCCCCTCCTCGTCCACCGGCTCGACGTGCTCGACGAGCCACGCCAGGGCCTTCGCCTTGCGCACATCCGAGCGTAGCGCCTCCAACCCGTCGGATCGTTGAAGCTGGCGGCGCAGCTCGTTCTCGCGCACGCCGAAGCGCTGGGCGAGGCGCTCCACCTCGGCGTCGAGGTCCTCGCCGGTGGCCTCGATGGACTCGGCGTCGGCCAGGGCCCGCAGGGCGAGGTCGGCCTTGACCGCCTCGACGGCGCCCTCGCGCAGGCTGGCGACGAACTCCTCCTCGGAGGTACCGGTGGTGGCCAGATAACGGGCGATGTCGGCCCCCTGGGCCTCCAGCCGGTGGGAGAGGTCATGGGCCCGCCGCTCCATCTCCGAATGCACCAGCGGCTCGGGCGCCTCGTCGGTCACCAGGCTGATGAGGGCGCCCAGGGCCCCGTCGCGCAGGGCCATGCGGGCCTGCACCCGCCGCACCGTCTCCAGCCGGCGCCGGATGTCGTCGCGCAGCTCGGCCACGCTCTCGAACTCGGAGGCGTCGGCGGCCCACTCGTCGGTCACCTCGGGAAGGACCTTCTCCTTGACCTCCTTCACGAGGACCTGGAAGGAGATCTCGCCGTGCTCCCCCGCCTCGGCGTTGAACTTGAGGATGTCGCCGATCCGGGCCCCCCGAAGGTTGTCGTCGAGCTCGGGGACGATGAGGCCGGAGCCCACCTCGTACATGAAGTCGTCGGCCGACAGGTCGTCGAAACGCTCGCCGTGGCGGTAGCCGGACACGTCGATGGTGACGTTGTCCTTGTCCTGGGCGGGACGGGCCACCTCGCGCAGCTCGGCCATCGTCTCGCGCAGCCGGTCGACCTGGGCGTCCACGTCCTCGTCGGATACGTCGGTGCGGGGAACCGTCACCTGCAGGCCGGCGTAGCCCGGTATGGCGACGGTCGGGCGGATCTCGACCACCGCCTCGAAGGTCACCGCCCCGGACTCCTCCCCCGAGGTGATGTCGATCTCCGGGGCGGCGATCGGGTCCACGTCGTTGTCGCGCACCGCCTGGGCGTAGTAGTCGGGCAGCGACACCCGCAGCGCCTCCTGGCGGGCGGCGTCCTTGCCGATGCGGGCCTCGATCACCCGGCGGGGCGCCTTGCCGGGACGGAACCCGGGGATACGGACCTCGCTGGCGATCCGGCGGAAGGCGGCGTCGAGCGCCTTTTCGAACTCGGCCTCCTCGACCTCCACCGAGAGCTTCACCTTGTTGCCCTCGAGGGGCTCGAGCAGCGTCTTCATCGAGAAGCCCGAGTGTACCGGCCGCCTGGGCGGGCCCCGACCCCGTTAACGAGGCCGGCGCCCCTGGTCAGCGGGGCAGCTCGCGCCAGGGCAGCTCACGGTCGGCGCGGGGCTCGCCGGGCAGGCCGAGGACCCGCTCCCCGATGATGTTCTTCTGCACCTGGTCGGTGCCGCCGGCGATGTGACCGGCCGGACCCGACAGGAAAGCGTCGCGCCACGAGGCGGCCGTCTCGTCGCCTCCGGCCACCGCGGCCGGCCCCAGCATGGACAGGGCCGCCTCGGAGGTGCGGGTCCCCAGCTCGGCGCCGGCCAGCTTGGCCACCGACCCCTCCGGTCCGGGCACCTTGCCCTGGGCGGCGGCGGTGCGGGTGCGCAAACCGATGAACTTGAGGGACTGGCCCCGGATGTAGGCGTCGGCCAGGCTCTGGCGCACCAGCGGATCGGACCCGGCCCCCACCCGGGCGGCCAGCTTGATCAGGCGGTCGGGGCCGCCTCCCCGTCCACCCCCGCCGCCGGCGCCGATGGCGACCCGCTCGTTCATCAGCGTGGTGATGGCGATCCGCCACCCGTCGTTCACGTCTCCGATCACGTTGTCCACCGGCACACGGACGTCGTCGAAGAAGACCTCGTTGAACGACGACGCCCCGTTCATCTGGCGCAGCGGGCGGATGGTGACCCCGGGGGCGTGCATGTCCACGATGAAGGCCGTGATGCCCCGGTGCTTGGGCACCTCGGGGTCGGTGCGGCAGATGATCTCGCCGAAGTCGGAGTACTGAGCGCCCGAGGTCCAGACCTTCTGGCCGTTGAGCACCCACTCGTCCCCGTCGCGCACCGCCATGGTGGACAGGGACGCGACGTCGGAGCCGGCGCCGGGCTCGCTGAACAGCTGGCACCAGATCTCGTCCCCTCTGAGCAGCGGCACGAGGTAGCGCGACGCCTGGGAGTCGGTCCCATGGGCCCGCAGGGTGGGGGCGATCATGCCGAGGCCGATGACGAAGGCGGCCGCCGGCACGGGGTGGCGGGCCTCCTCCTGGTCGAAGATGACCTGCTCCATGGTCGTGCCGTTGCGCCCGCCGAGCTCGGGCTCCCAGGGGATCTTGGCCAACCCCGCCTCGAACTTGGCCCGTTGCCAGGCCTTGGCCAGGCTGATCCAGTCGGGCGAGCCCATGGCGTGCTCCTCCGAGGGAGGCCCCCCAGCCCGGCCGGAACCCACGACCTTGGGCACGTTCTCGTCGAGCCAGGCCCGGCACTCCTGGCGCCAGGCGGCCTGTTCCGGCGTGTCCTCGAAGTCCATGTCTCCCCCTTCCGGGCTCATCCTGGCTCACAGGCGGACAGAAGCGCACCCCGAACGGCGTCATCGGAGGCGGGGACCCACGTCTATTGGGGCAGTGGTCCCAGCCGGCGGCGCCGGGCGTCAGAAGCAGACACCCACCGCCGCCCAGTCGGAGCACCGTCAGCCGAAGCGGTCGGCCTCTGGGGGGCCGGCCGGACCGGCCCGCCGGTGGGCCCACGACCTTTTCGGGTACTGCCCGCCCGGTGGCCACGAGCGAGCAGACCGGGCAGCTGGGCCTCGCCGAATACTTGGCGGCCACCCTGCGGCTCGTCCTGCTCGGGGGGGCCGCCATCGCCGCCATGGGAGTGGCTGGACGGTTCCTCCAGTGGCCGCTGCTGTCCGCGACCCTCGGCCCGACCATCTACGTGTTCATGGCCCACCCCCGCAGCGAGTCGGCCCGGCTGCGTTCCGCCGTGGTCGGGCACGCCACGGCCGTGGCTGCCGGGCTGTTCAGCGTGGCCGTGTTCGGCCTGTGGAACCACCCGGCCTCCAACATGGCCGGGCACGTGACCCTGCACCAGGCGGGGGCGTCGGCGGTCGCGTTGGGTATCACCCTGGCCGTGCTCCACCTCGCCCAGGCCCATCACGCCCCGGCCGGCGCCACCGCTCTCTTGGTGGCCACGGGGATCGCCCACCCAGGCCGACCCCTGTTCGGCCTAATGATCGGGGTCGGAGCGGTCGTCGCCTTGGGGCCGGCCCTGGGCCGGTTCCCCCTGGGCCGGACCGGATTGGCCGAAGAAGAGCAGCAGTGAGCTTCCTCGCCTATGTCCTGGCCGTCCTGGCCGCGGGGGCCAACGCCACCTCCAACGTGCTGCAGCGGATGGCCAACCGCGAGGAGCCGCCCGAGCTCTCGATGAGCCCGCGCCTCATCGTCGACCTGGTCCAGCGGCCGGTGTGGCTGGCCGGCATGGTCGCCGTCATCCTCTCCTTCGCGCTCATGGCGGCCGCCCTGGGCATGGGGCAACTGGCCGCCATCCAGCCCATTGCGGTCCTCGAGCTGCCGCTCACCCTGGTGGGAGCGGCCAAGGTCTTCGGGGCTGGGCTCGGCAAACGCGAGTGGGCGGCGGCGGCCGTCATGAGCGCCGGGCTGGCCGGGCTCATCGCCTTCCTCTCCCCCGCCGCCGGCCACCACGGCCGGGCGCCCGCCGCCGACTGGCTGGTGGCCAGTGCCGCCACCATCGCCTTGGTCATCGCCTGCGTCGCCGCCAGCTACACCGGGCCTCCGGCACGACGCCCGGCGCTGCTCGGGGTGGCGACCGGAATCACCTTCGGGCTGACGGCCGCCTATATGAAAGGCATGACCGCCGGTTACCGGCACGGCATCGGCGGCGTCTTCCTCTCGTGGCAGACCTACGCCATGGTGGCGGCGGGGCTGGTCGGCATGTTCCTGATGCAGAACGCCCTGCAGGCCGGGCGCCTCATTGCCGCCCAGCCCGGCATCACTCTCGCCGACCCGCCCATCGCCATCGTCTGGGGCGTCTTCGTGTTCAAGGAGTCCACCAAGGGGGGCGTCTTCGTCGTCCTCGCCGTCCTGTCCGGGCTGGCCATGGCCGCCGGCGCCGCCGTGCTGGCCCGCTCGCCGCTGCTCGAGGGCGAGTCCGCCACCGAGGAGCCCGACATGCGGCAGAACGGCGATGAGGGCGAGCGGCGGGCCCCTACGATGGGCTCCTGACCGGGGCGTAGCGCAGCCTGGTAGCGCACCACCTTTGGGAGGTGGCGGTCGTGGGTTCAAATCCCACCGCCCCGACGGACGGAGAGTAGGTTCTCCGCTCCCGCGCGGGTGTAGCTCAATGGCAGAGCTCCAGCCTTCCAAGCTGGCTATGCGGGTTCAATTCCCGTCACCCGCTCCAAAGGCTCAGTTATCAGCGCCGGCGCAGCGTGTACACCGGCACCCGCCCGATGCCCTTCAGGGTGCGGACCCGGCGCAGCTGGCGGAGCGAGAACGCCGGCACCTCGCCGAGAAGGTCAGCCAGCTCGGCCGACACCAGCACGGTGCCGGGCCGGGCGATGTTCACCAGCCGGCTGGCCAGGTTGACGGCCGGTCCGAGCAGGTCGCCCTCGCGCACGATCACCGGGCCGAGGGCCAACCCAACCCGCACGTCGGGCACCGCCTCGTCGGCCGAGTAGGTGGCAGCCAGCTCGAGGCCCACCTCGGCGGCGGTGACGGGGTCGTCCACCGCGAAGAAGACCTCGTCGCCGATCATCTTCACCACCCGCCCACCGAAGGCGGCGATGCGGTCGTAGGCGATCTCCTCGAAGCGGTCGACGACCGTGGCCAGGGTGGTCTCGTCCGCCTCCTGGCTGAAGGCAGTGAACCCGACGAGGTCGGCGAACCCGACGGTCAACGAGATCCCACCTTCGCGGGCCTCGACCACGCCGACCGACTCGCGGGCGAGGGCAGCCAGCAGGTGACGGCGCCAGCCGTAGGTGATGTAGCGCTCGAGCTCGTCGGCCAGGGCAGAGACGAAGTTCACCACCGCCCCGGTCAGCTCGGCCGGTTCGACGCCCTCGGCCTGCATGACGCCGGCGAGGCGTTCGGCCACGACGTGGACCTCGGACTCGGCCATGCGGGCCGCCGACTGGCCGATGACCCGGGTGAGCTGGAGGAGGGTGGCCTGCTCGACCGCCCCTGAGTCGACCAGCCGGTGAGCGGAGCCCAAGGTCTGCAGGTCCAGGTCGGTGAAGATGCGCTCGTCGTCGCGGGCGTCGGGGAAGCCCATGGCCCGCCAGAGGCGACGGGCCTCGTCCTCCGGCACCCCCGACGCCGCTGCCAGCTCGGCCCGGGTGTAGCGGGCCTCGCCCACCACCCGGCGTTCCGCCTCTGACCAGACATACGGAGGCTGGACCTCGGTCACTGGCCCAGGCTTGCAGAACCTGGGTCACGGGCGGCGCGAATGGTGCCTACTACCATGCCGGTGGGCGGATTTCACCGGACCGGCGGCGAGCCGGGGCTGGGGTGCCGTCCCGACCCAACCAGCGACCGGAGGGTGCGACCCTGCGAGCGGCGACCGTCCGCACGATGATCATCGTCGCCACCGCGGCGGTGGGAGCGCTGCTCGTCGCCGGCATCGTCGGCGCCGTCGTGCACAACGGCACTCCGTCGGCCACTCCACCCGCCCCCACATCCCCTGCCGCGCCCACCTCCACCGCCGCGCCAACGACGGCGGCTCCCTCCACCACCGCACCGGCCCGCACCCCGACCTCCACCACGTCGCCGCCGACCACCGCGTCCGCCCCGAGCACGCCGACGACCACGGCCCCGTCGGGGCTGGCGGTGGGGGGCGGTGCCGTTCCGCAGGAGACGCAGCTGTCCAAAACCGGGGGCCAGCCCTTCGCCATCCCGGGGGCGGCCGTCGCCACCGGGGCCCTCTTGCTGCGCCGGCGTGTGAGGCGCCGCTCAGGCCGGCACTGACCCCTCGGGCAGCGACGAAGGGATGTATAGGCTCCCCCGCCATGAAGACCAAGGCTGCGGTGCTCTGGAACCTCAACGAACCCTGGAAGGTCGAGGAGGTGGAGCTGGGAGACCCCGTCGCCGGTGAGGTGCGGGTGAAGCTCGCCGCCTCCGGGCTCTGTCACTCCGACGAGCATCTGGTCACCGGAGACATACCGGCCGCGCTGCCGGTCATCGGCGGGCACGAGGGTGCCGGCATCGTCGACGCCGTCGGCCCCGGGGTGACGAGCGTCCAGGAGGGCGACCATGTCGTCCTCGGCTTCATCCCGTCGTGCGGTCGCTGCCGCATGTGCTCGACCGGGCGCCAGAACCTCTGCGACCTGGGCGCCATGCTCATGGGGGGCGTGGCCCTGGCCGATCAGACCCACCGGTTCAAGACCGCCAGCGGTCAGGGGGTCGGCACCATGTGTCTGCTCGGCACCTTCTCGCCGTACACGGTCGTGCACGAGTCGTCGGTGATCAAGATCGAGGACGACATCCCGCTCGACAAGGCCGCCCTGGTCGGGTGTGGCGTCACGACCGGGTGGGGATCGGCGGTCTACGCCGCCGAGGTGCAGCCGGGCGACACCGTCGTCGTGGTCGGCATCGGTGGCATCGGCGCCAACGTGGTGCAGGGGGCCAAGCTGGCCGGCGCCCGCTACATCGTCGCCGTCGACCCGGTCGAGTTCAAGCGTGAGCAGGCCCAGGCGTTCGGGGCCACCCACACGGCGGAGAGCATCGACAAGGCCTTCTCGCTGGTGAACGACATCACCTGGGGCCAGCTGGCCGACAAGGCCATCATCACGACCGGGGTCGCCACCGGCGACCTGATCGCCCCCACCATGAGCCTCGTCTCCAAGGGCGGCCGGGTCGTCGTCACCGCCGTCGGCCCGTTCCTGCAGAGCGACGTCAAGCTCAGCCTGTTCGAGCTCACCCTCTTCCAGAAGGAGCTGCGGGGCAGCATCTTCGGGTCAGCCAACCCGCGGGCCGACATCCCCAAGCTCCTGTCGCTCTACCGCGACGGCCTGCTGAAGCTCGACGAGCTGGTGACCCGGACCTACACGCTCGAGCAGGTCAACGAGGGCTATCAGGACATGCGCGACGGAAAGAACATCCGCGGCGTGATCATGTACGACTGACGTCTCACCGCGGCGTGACCGTGCGCCGGAGCATCAGCGCTCCGGCGCTCAACAGCACCACGGCAAAGACGGCCAGCGCGGCCACGTCCCAGCCGATGGCCGCCAGACCGGCGTGGCGGAAGACGAGGGCGACGTAGCCGTCCATGGCCCAGGCCGTCGGGAACAGGTGCCCCACCGTGCGCATGGCGGGGCCGACGATGTCGAGGGACCACATGCACCCGCCGAGCATCCCCATGCCGATGGCGGCGGGGATGCCGATAGCCCCGGCCTGTTCGGGCGAGCGGGCCAGGGTGCCGAGGAGCATCCCACCGCCGGCGGCGGCCAGGGCCGCCAGCACGACGAGGACGATCACTCCCAATGGATTGCCCCAGTCGACCCGCAGGATCACCCAGCCGACCACGACCAGCAGGAGGGCCTCGACGACGGCGGCGACGACGAGAGGAACGGCCTCGCCCAGCATCACCGCCCCGGTCGAGGTCGGCGTGGACAGCATGCGCCGGGTGAGACCGAGCCGGCGGCTCTGCACGAAACCGGCCGAGCCGGTGAGGGCCACCACGAAGGTGAACAGCACCACGTTGGACGGCGCGGTGTAGGCGTAGGGGCTCGGGGACTGCACCTTCGAGTTGCGGTCGGCGGCGAAGGCGGCGTTGGTCATGGCCTCGGCCCGACCCAGCCCGGTCGCCAAGGGCACGCCCCGGGTGGCCAGGGCGTAGCGGGCGGCGGCGATCTCTGCCCCCTGGGTCGCCAGCACGTTCGAGAGCTGAGCCCGGGCGTCCTCCGCCTGGGGCTGGCCCACGTCGTAGACGGCGGTGACCGTCGCCCCGCCCCCGGCGAGCAGGCGGGCGCCGTATCCGGCAGGGATGACCACGCCGGCCAGCAGCAGGTTGCGCCGAACGCTGCGCTTCACCGCCCCGGCGTCGTGCACGGTCCGAACCGAGACCTGATCGGAGCGGGCCAGGAGGGCCACGGCCCGGGCCGACAAGGCGGAGTGGTCCTCGTCGACCACGCCGACGACGATCTTCTTTCCGGCGCCGAACACGCCGCCGACCAGGAGCATGATCATCATGGGCAGAACGAGGGCGCCGAAGTAGACCCGGCGGTCGCCGCCCACCCGGCGCAGGTTGGCCAGGGCGATGGCCGCCGCCCGGCGCAGCTGGTCGCCGGTCACAGCCGGATCACCTGCCGGGCCCGGACCAGGGCGAGGGAGCCGCACACCAGGGCGAAGCCGGTCAGGGCGATGACCGGCCCGACGATCGCCCGGGCGCCGGCCCCGTCGAGGGCGAGGTCCCCGAAGCCCTGCAGGGCCCAGCCGTTGGGGGTGGCCAGGCTCAGCTTGGCCAGGAGCGGGGGCAGGCTGCCCGGAGGGAAGAAGTTGCCGCCGAAGAGGGCGAGCACCAGCCCGGTGATCAGCACGGCCAGGTCGGCCCGGGCCTGGTCGCGGGCGTTGGCGGCGACGAGGATGGCCACCCCGGCCATGGAGACGGCGGTGGCGACGCTCAGGGCCAGCACCGGCCCGGTCGCCCCCCATGACGCCCCGAACAGGCGCGAGGTGGCGACCCACATGGTCAGGATGCTGAGGATGGCCAGGCCGAGCAGGCCGGCGATCTTGCCGCCGATCACCGAGGCCGCCCTCACCGGGGCGGCGACCAGCCGGGCCAGGGTGCCGCCCTCGCGCTCGGCGAGGATGCTGCGGGCCCCGGTGCCGGCCCCAATAAAGAGGAACACGATGGCCATGGCCGGCGCGAAGTAACCGACGAGGCTCTGGCGGGCGCTCTGGCCCCGGTTGACGACCAGGACGGCCGGGGCCACCCCGGCGGCGCGCACCTCGGACGGCTCGAGCTGGGCGACCGGAGGACGCTGGCCGCCGTAGGTGACGGAGGCGGCCAGGGTGCCGGCCGCCAGCCGTGAGTTGATGGCGCCCACCAGGTCAGCGGCGATGGCGGCGCCGACCGGCGCCGACTTCGTTGCGATTACCCGCGGCGCCCACGACGGCGGACGGGTGGAGTTGCCGTTGCCGTGCCCGACGACGGTCGCCGTCGCCCTGACCTGCTGGGGGGTCAGCGGCATCGCTTCGGCGGCGAAGGCGAAGGCCTTGGTGACGAAATCGGGGGGCACGACGACGCCTCCGGCGATGCGGCCGCGGCGCACGTCGTTGCGCATGGCGGTGAACGACGAGTACCGGACGACCGACACCTCGGGCGGTATCGAAGCTCCTTTGACGGCCGCGTCGACCACGGCGCGGGCCGCCGGCGTGGGACTGAGGTCGGCCAGGCCGATGGTGACGAACCCACCTGACGCTGACGGGTGGAAGGCGATCCCCATGATGGCGGCCAGGGCGAAGGGCGCCACGAAGGCCGTGATGATCACCGAGCGGTCACGCAGGCGGCGGCGCATCTCGGTGACCGCCACCCAGAAGGCGGCCCTCATCAGTCGCGCAACTCTCGGCCGGTCAGCGAGAGGAAGACCGCTTCGAGGTCCGGCTCGGCCACCTCCACGCTCCACATCTCGACGCCGCAGGCGTCGGCCGCCTCGATGAGGGGCCGCAGGACCCGGCGGCCGTCCGCCGCCACCAGCTCCACCGCGTCACCGACGTCCTCGGCCGATTCCACTCCGGGGAGGGCACGGCAGCGCTGGGCGAAGGCCGCCAGGTCGCCGTCGGCCGCCACCCGGACCCGGTCGCGTCCTCCCACCAGGTCGACGAGCTGGCGGCGGGTCCCCTCGGCGACGAGCTTGCCGCCGTCGATGATGCCGATCCGGTCGCACAGCCGCTCGGCCTCCTCCATGTAATGGGTGGTGTAGAGGACGGCGAGGCCGGCCGAGCGCAGCGACTCGACCGTCTCGAGGATGGAGTTGCGGCTCTGGGGGTCGACGCCGACCGTCGGCTCGTCGAGCACGAGAAGACGGGGGTGGTTGAGCAGGCCGGCGGCGATGTTGGCTCGACGCTTCATGCCCCCGGAGTAGCCCTCGATGCGGTCACCCGCCCGGTCGGTCAACCCCACCGTCTCCAGCACCTCACCGACCCGGCGGGCGAGCTCGGCGCCCGACAGCCCGTACAGCCGCCCGAAAAAGCGGAGGTTCTCCGCCGCCGACAGCTCCGGGTAGAGGGCAACCTCCTGGGGCACGTACCCGATGGCGGCCTTGGCCGCCACCGAGCGGGCGTTGATCGACCGGCCGGCCACCCACACCGAGCCGGCGTCGCAGGGAACCAGCCCGCAGATCATCGAGATGGTGGTGGTCTTGCCGGCGCCGTTCGGGCCGAGCAGTCCGTAGCACTCGCCCTCGGACACGGTGAAGCCGACGCCGTCGACCGCCAACCGGTCGCCGTAGCGCTTCAGAAGGCCGTCACAGGTCAGGACCGGACCGTCCGTCATAGCCAGCCGCCTTCCCCCAGGACGCCGCTCACCAAGGGTAGCCAGAAGGTCGCGGGCAGTGCCCGCCCGGGGCGGAGTCAGCGGCTCACGGGACCACGCCGCGCAGGGCGTCGGCGCCGAATGCCGGCTCGACCAGGGCGGCGATGTTGGGACCCCGACGGAGGGAGTGGCCGCCGTCCACGTTGATGCACTGGCCGGTGATCCACGTCGACTCGGGACCGACCAGGAACCGCACCAGGTTGGCGACGTCCTCCGGCTCACCCACCCGCCGGATGGGCATGCAGGACAGGTAGTCGTCGACCACCGCCTCGTTCCCCATCAGGCCGGCGACCAGCGCGGTGCGCACCAGGCCGGGGCGCACGCAGTTCACCCGCACGTTGCTGGCACCCAGCTCATCAGCGGCCAGGCGGCACAGGTGGTCGATGCCGGCCTTGGCCACGCCGTAGGCCCCGAACCACCGGTGGGTGTTGGAGCTGGCGATGGAGGAGACGCCGACGAAGGAGCCCCCTCCGGACCGGACCATGACGGCGGCGGCGTGCTTGAGGGTCAGCATCGTGCCGGTCAGGTTCAGCTCGATGGTCCGCCGCCAGCGCTCGGCGTCGGTCAGGGTCAACGGGCCGATGGTCTCCGACCCGCCGGCGCAGGCCACCACCGCCTCCAGACGACCGGTCGCCTGCGAGGCCCGGACTACGGCCTCGTCGACCTGGTCCTCTTGGGTCACGTCGGCCACGACGTAGTCGGCCTGGCCTCCACCGACGCCGCCGATCTGGTCCACCGCGGCCCGGAGACGGTCCTCGGACCGCCCGCAGATGGTGACCGAAGCGCCGTCGGCGGCCAGGCGGACGGCGCACCCCAGCCCGATACCGCTTCCGCCGCCGGTGACCAGTGCGCTGTATCCCTCGAGGGCAGTGTCAGCCATGGGCGCTCAACCTAGGCGTTGCCCGATCGCATAGGTTCGGGACGGTGACCGCCGGGCCCCGCCAGGACTTCGACCCCAAGTCGTTCCCCGTCGCCCGCAAGGGCCGGTACTACGACGACTTCGAGGTCGGCCAGGTCCTCGAGCACCACTGGGGCCGCACCCTGACCGCAGCCGACAACGTCGCCTTCTCCACCGCTACCTGCCACTGGAGCCCGATGTACCTGAACGCCGAGTTCGCCCGGGCCCACGGCCACCCCGACGCGATAGTGAACCCGATGCTGGTGCTGTGCACCGCCGTGGGCCTGTCAGTCGAGGACCTGAGCGAGGCGGGCGGCCCCTTCCTCGGCGTCGACGGGTGCCGCTTCCACCGCCCCGTCTTCCCGGGTGACACCCTGACGGCCCGCTCGACGGTCATCGACAAACGCGAGTCGGCCAGCCGGGCGGGCACCGGAATCGTCACCTGGCACACGGAGGCCCACAACCAGCGAGGCGAGCTGGTGGTCGACTACCGACGGACGAACCTGGTGGCCAAGGAGCCGCGGTCGTGACCGGCCCGCTCTCCTCGCTGACCGGCGCGTCGAACTATTTCGAGGACTTCCACGTCGGCCAGCGCATCCGCCACGCCAGGGGGGCGACGGTCGACGAGGTGGAGGGCGGCTGGATGTCCAAGCTGGTGATGAACACGGCCCAGGCCCACTGGAATGAGGACTACCTGCGGGGCTCGCCGCTCGGCGACGGCCGGGTCGTGTTCGGCCTTCTCACCGCCTCGGTGGTCATCGGACTGGCCAGCCAGGACACCGCCGAGAACGCCCTGGCCGAGGTGAGCCTCGACGGGCTCCGGTTCACCTCGCCGGTCCACCACGGCGACACGCTGTACGCCTTCACCGAGGTGATCGAGACCTCACCTGCGGAGCGCGACGACGCCGGGCTGGTCCGCTTCCGGCACTGGGGCACGACCCAGGACGACCGAGTGGTGTTCGAAGGAGAGCGAACGGTGCTGGTTAAGCGGCGGACCCACTGGTCTGACCGGTGACCGACTACATGCGGGCCCACGAGGTGGCCGAGCCGATGCTGCCCGGACCGAGCGGGCCGCTGGCCGGCGTCAAGATCGTCGATCTCACCCAGGCCCTGGCCGGCCCCTTCTGCACCATGCTCCTCGCCGACCTCGGCGCCGACGTGGTGAAGGTCGAGCCGCCCCACGGCGACATGGCCCGCATGGTCCCTCCCTTCGCCGATGACGACACCGAGCGGTCGTTCGGCGGCTACTTCGCCAGCATCAACCGCAACAAGCGGGGCATCGTCCTCGACCTCAAGACCGACACTGGACGCCGGACCCTCGAGCGCATGGTGGAGGGCGCCGACGCTCTCGTAGAGAACTTCCGCGCCGGCGTAATGGACGGGCTCGGCCTCTCCTACGAGAGCCTCTCCGACCGCAACCCTCGCCTCGTGTACGCCGCCGTGCGGGGCTTCGGCGACCCCCGCACCGGCGAGAGCCCCTACGTCGACTGGCCGGCTTTCGACGTCGTCGCCCAGGCCATGGGCGGGGTGGTCAGCTTTACCGGCACCACCGACGGCGAGACGTTTCGGGTCGGCCCCAGCGTCGGTGATCTCTACCCGGCCACGGTGGCGGCCCTCGGCATCACCGCCGCGGTGCTGCACGCCCGCCAGTCGGGCCAGGGCCAGTTCGTCGACGTGGCCATGTACGACGCTCTCACCGCCCTGTCGGAGGCGATCGTCTACCGCTACTCCTACAACGGGACGGTCACCCGGCCCACGGGCAACAGCCATCCCCAGTTGGCTCCGTTCGACCTGTACCCCACCGCCGACGGTAAGTGCGCCATCGCCGCCCCGTCGGCCAAGCATTGGGAGATCCTCTGTGAGCTGATGGGCCGCCCCGAGCTGGTCGACGACCCGCGCACGGTCACCAACGGTCACCGCATGAAGAACGCCGACTTCGTCCGCCAGGTGATGACCGACTGGACCAGTTCTCGCACCACGGCCGAGATCATCGAGGTGCTGGGAGGCAAGGTCCCGGTGGGCCCCGTCCACGACGCCGCCGACCTCTACGCCGATCCACACCTGCAGGCCCGCCACATGCTGGTCGCCGTCGACCACCCGGGGGTCGACCGCCCCGTCGTCTTTCCGAACAGCCCGATCAAGTGCACGGCGACGCCAACCGGGGTCCACCGCCGGGCGCCCCGGCTGGGCGAGCACACCCACGAGGTGCTGGCCGAGCTGGAGCTGGAGGAGAAGCAGTGACCCGACCGTTCCGCCTCCGCCGCAGCGAGCTGTCGACGCCGGGCACCAGCGAGAAGATGATGACCAAGGCCGCCGGCTCGTCCGCCGATCTGGTCTTCCTCGATCTCGAGGACGCAGTGGCGCCCAACCAGAAGGAGGGCGCCCGCCGGCCGGTGGTGGAGGCCCTCACCGGGCTCGACTGGGGCTCGAAGGTCCGGGCGGTGCGGGTCAACGGCACCCATACCCAGTGGTGCCACGACGACGTGGTCGAGGTGGTCACCGGCGCCGGCGCCGTGCTCGACGTGATCATCATCCCCAAGGTCAAGGCTCCCCGCGACGTCTGGTTCGTGGACACCCTGCTCGCCCAGCTGGAGCGGAAGCTCGGGCTGCCCGAGAGACGGATCGGCCTCGAGGTCCTGATCGAGGAGACGGAGGCGTTGGCCCGGGTCGAGGAGATCGCCGGGTGCTGCGACCGCCTGGAGGCGCTGATTCTCGGAGTCGGCGACCTGTCGGCCAGCCAGGGGGTGCGGCTGGGCCACATCGGCCAAGCGGCCGACCGCTACCCGGGGGACATCTGGCACTACGCCCGCAACCGGATGATCGTGGCCGCCCGGGCCCACGGCCTCGATCCGATCGACGGGCCCTTCGCCGACTTCCGCGACCCGGACGGCTACCGGCGCGAAGCCGGATGGGCCGCCACCCTGGGCGCCGTCGGCAAGTGGGCCATCCACCCTGACCAGGTCGGCATCGCCAACGAGGTCTTCTCCCCCACGGAGCGCGAGATCGAGCAGGCCCGGGCTGTGGTGGGGGCGGTGCGCCAGGCCGAGGAGTCCGGAGAGGGGTCGGCCAACCTCAACGGGGTGATGATCGACGCCGCCACCGCCCGGATCTTCGAAGCGGTCCTGCGCCGGGCCGAGCAGGCTGGACTGGCGTGAGCGACGTCGCCCCCGAGGCTCCGGCGCCGGCCCGCCAGCTGGCGGGGCGCACCGCCGTCGTCACCGGCTCGGGGCAGAACATCGGCCGGGCCATCGCCCTGGCGTTGGCGGCGCAGGGCGCCAACGTCGTCGTCAACGGCCACGCCCACCGTGAACTGGTGGACTCGGTGGTCGAGGAGGCCCAGGCCCTCGGTGCCGGTGCCATCGGGGTCATGGCCGATGTTTCCGAGCCCGAAGAGGTCGACTCCCTGGTGGCGGCAGCTCAGGATGCCTTCGGTGCCGTCGATATCGCCGTGTCGAACGTCGGGGTGCGGATGCGTCAGTCGTTCGAGGAGATCACCATCGACGACTGGCACCGAACGCTGGCGTCGAACCTGCACGCCGCCTTCTACCTGGCCCACTTCGCCCTGCCCGGCATGCGCCAGCGGGGATGGGGTCGCATCATTCACATCTCGGGCTACGACGGGTGGACCGGCCACATGGACCAGCGGGCCCACAACGTGACCGCCAAGGCGGGGATGCACGGCCTGACCAAGGCCATCGCCCGCGAGTACGGCGTCCACGGCGTTACCGCCAACACGGTGGCGCCCGGCGCCATCGCCACCGTCCGCGACGCCGAGCAGTACGTGCACGTCGATTTGGACGCCATCCGCAAGCGGCTCGCCGTGCCGACGTTCGGCCAACCGGAGGACATCGCTGCCGCCTGTGTCTACCTGGCCGGCGAGAGTGGGCGGTTCGTCACCGGCCAGGTCATCCACGTCAACGGCGGGGAGTTCATGTTTTAGGAGGTGACCATGGCGGACGAGATCGGATTCACCGTGGAGGTGGCCGCCCGGGCGGCCGGGCTGTCGTTCGCCGACCTTCCTCCTGAGGTGGTCACTGTGGCCCGCCAGTGCGTCCTCGACTGGCTGGGGGTGACGCTGGCGGGGTCGACGGAGCCGGCGGCCACCATCCTGTTGGAGGAGCTCCTCGATGACGGGCCGGCCGACCGGGCCGCGGCCAGCGGCACGGTCGTCGGCCGTGCAGAGCGCCTCGGGCCCCGTGACGCCGCCCTGGTCAACGGGACGGCCTCCCACGCCCTCGACTACGACGACGTCAACGACGCCATGTTCGGGCACCCGACGGTGCCGGTGCTGCCCGGCGTGCTGGCCCTGGCCGAGGGGATGGGGGCCTCCGGTGCCGACCTGTTGTGCGCCTTCGTGGCCGGCTACGAGGCCGAATGCCAGATCGGCCGGGCCCTGGGTGTCGAGCATTACCGAAGGGGCTTCCATTCCACTGCCATCAACGGCGCCCTGGGTGCGGCGGCTGCGTGCAGCCGGCTGATGGGTCTGTCGCCGCACGACACCGCTGTCGCTCTCGGCATCGCCGCCACCGAGGCCGCCGGTCTCAAGTCGATGTTCGGCACCATGTGCAAGCCGCTCCATGCCGGCCAGGCGTCGGCCGCCGGCTTGCTGGCCGCCCGGCTGGCAGGGGGCGGGTTCACCAGCCGGGCGGACGCGGTCGAAACCGATCAGGGCCTGGCCGCCACCCACACGGCCGGCTTCGACCCCCGGCGGGGCCTGGCCGAGCCTCCCGGCGGGTGGCACATCCTCTCCAATCTGTTCAAGTACCACGCCGCCTGCTTCCAGACGCACTCGGCCATCGAAGGTCTGCGCCGGCTGCGCGACCAGGCCGGTTTCGGGCCGGACGACGTCGAGTCAGTCGTGATCCACGCCGAGCCGCTCCAGATGGGTATGTGCGCCATCCCCGAGCCGTCCACCGGTCTCGAGGTGAAATTCAGCCTGCGCCACACCGCCGCCTTCGTTCTCGCCGGCGTGGACACCGCTGCCATCGGCTCCTATCGCGACGAGAATGCTCGCGAGCCCTCGCTGGTCGGTCTGCGGCAGAAGGTGGAGGTGGTCGACGACCGCACCAGCGGCCGGGCCACCCCGATCGAGGTCCGCCTCCGGGGCGGGGAGGTGTTGACGGCAGCCCACGACGTCTTCGTGCCCGAGGCCGACCTGGCGCTGCAGGGCAAGCGGCTGGAGGAGAAGTTCCTGTCGTTGGCCGAGCCGATCATCGGGGCCTCAGCCGCAGGCCGTCTCGTCGGCGCGGTCAGTGAGCTGGCCCATCTTGGTGACGTACGGGAGCTGATGGCCGAGACCCGGCCGTCCGCCTGAGGAGGGACGATGGATCTGAACCTGGCCACTCTCTACGAGGTGATCGCCGACGCCGTGGGCGACGAGGCCGCCCTGATACACGGGGACCGGATTCTCTCGTGGTCGGAGATCGACGACCGGGCGGCCCGGCTGGCCGCGGCCATATCGGCGGCGGGGCTGGGACCGTCGAGCAAGGTCGCCCAGTACCTCTACAACTGCCCCGAGTACCTCGAGTCCTGCTACGCCGGCCTCAAGGTCCGGGGGGTGCCGGTCAACGTCAACTACCGCTACCTGAAGGACGAGCTCCGCTACCTCCTGGACAACAGTGAAGCCGAGGCCCTCTTCTTCCACGGCTCGCTGGCGGAGCGGGTGGCCGAAGTCCGAGACCAGCTGCCCGGACTGAAGCTGCTGGTGCAGGTGGATGACGGGGCGCCGCTGCTGGACGGCGCGGTCCTCTACGACGACGTGCTGGCGGCTCACCAGCCGATGGCACGAATCGAGCGCTCGGACGACGACATCGTCATGCTCTACACCGGCGGCACCACCGGTATGCCCAAGGGCGTCATGTATCGGTGCGGCGACGTCTACGGCGCCACCCTCTTCGCCATCGCCGCCCTGGCCGGCACGTCTCGCCCGCAGACTCCCGAGGAGCTGGCCGAGCTGGCCCGGACGCTTCGCCCGAAGGGCCTCTCCCCTGTCCATCTGCCAGCCGGCCCGCTAATGCACGGCGCCGCCATCGCCTCGTCGATCGCCGCCCTCTTGGCGGCGGGCACCGTCGTGACCCTCACCTCCCGCCATTTCGACGCTGACGAGCTGTGGAAGGCGGTACAGGACCGTCGGGTCACCCGGATCTCCATCGTCGGGGACCCCTTTGGCAGGCCGATGGCCGACGCCCTCGAGGAGGCCGCGTCGGCGGGCAAGCCGTACGACGTCTCCTCGCTACGGGAGCTGGACAGCACCGGCACCATGTTCTCGGAGCCAGTCAAAGAGCGGATCCTCGCCCACGCCGACATCAAGATCGTCGACAATCTCGCCTCCAGCGAGGCGCCAGGTATGGGCTCGACAGAGGTGACCCGGGGCTCCTCCGGCCAGACGGCCAAGTTCAAGCTCGGTCCCTTCGCCGCCGTCTTCACCGAGGACCACCGGCGGGTGGAAGCCGGCTCCGGCGAAGTGGGCCTGTTGGCGGTCTCCGGCGTGGTGCCCCTCGGCTACTACAAGGACCCTGAGAAGTCGGCCCGGACCTTCCCGACCATCGAGGGCCGCCGCTGGTCCGTCCCTGGCGACTTCGCCACCGTCGAGGCAGACGGGACCATCGCCCTCCTTGGGCGGGGATCGGTGTGCATCAACACCGCCGGCGAGAAGGTCTTCCCCGAGGAGGTGGAGGAGGTCGTCAAGGAGGCGCCGGCGGTCGAGGACTGCCTGGTGGTCGGCGTCCCAGACGAGAAGTACGGGGAGGCAGTGACTGCGGTGGTGTCGTTGCGGGCCGGCGCCTCAGCTGGCGAGGATGATCTGCGGGCCTTCGTGCACGGCCGGCTGGCTGGTTACAAGTGCCCGCGGCGGTTTGTGATCGTGGATGCAGTGCGGCGGGCGCCGAATGGAAAGGCTGATTACCCGTGGGCAAGGGAGGTTTCGCTACGTCGATTCTCCGTAGCTCACGCTGTCGAAGATCATTAGCACGAGCCGGTCGTCGTCAAGCTCCCAGGCGCCGACGTCGCGGTCCATTTGTCGAGGACGGAAGTCACGGTGATCGAGTACACCACGCCCGCCGCAGAACTCTTCACAGTGATGGCGGCCGGAGAACCCGTAACGCTCGCGCTACCGTTAGAACCGCTACTGCCTCCTGCCGTCTCGGTCCAAGTAACTGTGTAAGTCTCGCCTGTGAACCTGGTTGACGGCCCCTGCCAGCTAACCGACACATTCTCCTTGTGGCCGTTTCCAGTACATGTTCCGTTGGACGGCGTCACTCCTGTACCAGCTGCCAAGGTTTGCGCCTTTCCGTGGCCGGTCCCAGTCTTGAGGCCCCCCCACTTCACAAGGGATAGGGCGGAGGCCCCAGTGGCCGGCACCAGTATGAACGCGGCAGCCACAATGAGGACGTGTCTAGCCCGCGTCATGCCTTGCCTCCGGACGCCGTGATGGCCAGTGGGAATATGCCACCCTGACAGCTGTTAGGCGCGGCCGAAAGCATCTGAATATCGAGCGTGCGGGTCGCCGATATCTTCTTAGGTATGAGCCAGGTCCCGGAGTACGGCGTGATTTGAAGGTTCGAAGCTCCGCACGACCCGTTAGCAGGTTGTGCGGTCACGCTAACGGTATAGATGTTGATGTCGTAGCCGTTGGGATTACTCACCGTTACCAATAACTGGCCCGTGTCACCGGGATACAAGCCACTGGCGCCCCCGGTGATGGAAAAGAGCGGGTGTGGATTGCCTCCGCCGTTGCCGCCCTTCCCGCTGTTCCCGTTTCCAGGAGTTGAAGCCGTTGATGACGACCCGCCGATTGCGGCGCCTTGTCCCGTGACAGTCTGGGCTTGGGCTGAGCCAGTTACGAACCAGGCCGCTCCTATTGCGCTAGATACCAACACGACGCTAACTACCAGCCGCCGGTAGGTCCTCGGTCGTGCTATAGACAAGCGCATCATTCTCGGTCTCTCCGCAGGTATGACCCAATAGGGCAACACAGTCGCTACATGGCGATGTTGTGGGGGCGAGTTCCCCCACGACATCGCCTCTTCTCCAGTCCTAGCTACCGCTGCTCTGGGTCGCGGTCACATCCAACGTCGCGCTGAAGGTCTGGCCCTGGCACGCATTGTCCGCCGTTGAGGCCATAGTTGCGTTGTTGTGAAGAGTGACTTTCTGCGGGGTAGTCGTATTGGGTGCGAGAGTAAGACCCGTACCGTTGGCAGAGGCGAAGGCGAAGCTCACGGGATTCGCGGTCGAGCCATTCGCAGAAACCCCATTGTCACAGTTCGCCACGCTAGATGCGAAGTGCGGTGTGCTCGCGTCGAGCGTGGCATTCGTAACAGTGATCTGGAAGGCGTTCGGATTCGTCATGTAGAAGGTGACGTCACCATTGCCGCCAGGGAAGAGCTGGGCTGTCGGTGACGAGTCGGCGCTGACTGCAAAGGTCAGGCTGGTTGCTGCCGCTTTTCCCGTTCCGCTCTCTTGCGTGTTCCACAAGGTGTAGGTCAGGGTGGCGAAGGCCGCTCCGCCGGCCAGCAAGGTTCCGGCCGCGATTCCTGCGGCCCATGCCGGCTTGGCACGCATGCCTGAAAGAAAAGTTCTCATTCGTCCTGTCTCCTTAGGGATGGATGGTTCGTCCGACGGGCGTCGGTTTCGCCACTCACTCCCCGGAGACCAGGCGACCAACTGGGCCTCTCGGATCAAAATGTCGCCCTTCGCGGGTTCCCATCTCGGTCCCCGCTTGGGGACAACCTTCGACCTCGCCCGACAACGCTGGGACATAGCGAGAACAACGGTCGCCCAATTCTGGGCTAGGATTTCGTGAAACTCACTAAGGGTGATCGTGCACCGTCGCAGAGCGCCGATCCACCGCTCTCTATGGGAGGTGGGGCGGCTAGGGCACCCAGCCGGTCGGGTCCGAGGCCAGGCAAGCCGGCAGCTCGCTCGGCGGGGGTGCCGGCACCAGTGCCGGCGGCCTCAGGAACGCCGGCGGGCGCGAAAAGTCAACGGAATCGAGCAGATTCGAGGCGTTGGCGTCGCGGCGGCTGAGCGCCGGCAGGTTCCACTTCGTCTCGATGAGCCGGAGGATGGACGTGTGGTCGTGGACGACGCTGGAGACGTAGCTCCGCCTGGCGTAGGGCGAGACGACGACGGCGGGCACCCGGAACCCGTAGTAGCTGTACAGGTCTCCGTAGGTGTCGCCGGCGGCCACGTCGGGCGGAATGTCGTCCGGGCGGACTGCCCGGGGCGGGGGCACGTGGTCGTAGTAGCCGCCGTGCTCGTCGTAGGTGAAGACCAGAAGGGTCTTGGGCCAGGCCGGGCTGTTAAGCACAGCGGAGATCACCTGATAGGCGACGTACTCACCGGACCGGATGTCCTGGGGGTTCTCCTCGGACGCCTCGAACGACTCAGGGTCGACCAGGCTGACCGCCGGCAGGTCCCCGGCGGCGGCGTCGGCGAAGAACTGCGACAGGTGGACGCACTTGCCCGGGTTGTCCTCCACCACATAGGGGAACAGGCCGGGCGTCGGCAGGTCGGCGAAGTAGTCGCGCCAGCTGATCCCGTGTGCATTCAGCAGGTCGAAGATCGTGCTCGGCGCGGGCGGCTTGCGGGGCGGCGGGTCGGTGGGCGACGGGAACGGATCGCTCACCAGGCCGAAGGCCGAGCCGGCGATCAGGAACCTCCGGTTCGGATAGGTCTGGGCCATGACGGAGGAGAAGTACCGGTCGCACAGCGGGAAGGTGCGGGCCAGCGACCAGTAGAACGGCAGGTCGGCGCCGGTCCAGTAGGCCATGGCGTCGCGGCTGTTGCCCGGGGCGGTGACGAAGCCGTCGTTCCGTCCGCCGTTCCACGAGCGGTGGGAGGCGTCCCAACTCTGGCTGACGTGGAAGTTGGCCTGGCATGCGGAGGCGGCGTGGTGAACGGTGACCGGTCGGCCGTCGGGCCCCGGGCAGGCGTTGGTGGGCACGGCGTGGCGGAGGGTGTAGCCGTCGCCACGGCCGAGCATGCCGAAGTAGCAGTCGAACGAGTGATTCTCCATCATCACCACGACGATGTGCTCGATCTGCGTGATGGTGTCGGTCCCCTCCGCCAACTTCGGGTAGGGCCGGGCCCCCGGCCCGAGCAGGGACAGTGAGGTGTCCGAGGCCCGGGCCGCCGCCCGTCCCAGCACCGCCAGTCCGGCGGCTCCGGCCATTCCTCTCAGGAGGGCCCGACGAGACAAGAGGGAGTCCATGCCGCTCCCCTAGTTGGCGAAGACGTCGCGCCCGAACACCACGGGGGTGGTCTGGGCCATGCCGAGCTTGGGCAGCCCGAAGAACGTCTCGATCGACGCCAAAAGCGAGTAGTGGTTGTAGCCGACGGTGCTGACCGTGCCTCCCTTGATGAATGGGGAGATCAGCACGGCGCCGGTCCGGCCGCCACCGGGGCCGACGATTCCGGGCAGGGGCGAGTCGGGCCCAGGCGTCTCCCCACAGCATGAGCTGGCGTCGGAGGTGCCGGCCTCGTCGAAGATCACCGCCAACATCCCGTCCTGGCGGAACGCCGGCGAGGAGGTGATCAGCGGCACCCAGGTCCGCAGGAAGGCGTCGGTGTCGGCCAGGGCGCTCGAGCCGGAAGGTTGGTTGACGCACGGGTAGTCGTGCCCGTCGGAACAGACGTTGGGCGTGATGAACGAGAGGTTGGGGGTCGTCTTCACCGACCGGAGGTCGGCGGCCAGTCCGGTCGTGCCTTTCGGGACGGAGGCTGGCATGGCCCCCGATGTGCTGCCGAGGGGCACCACGTGGGCCTTGCAGTAGGCGGCCTGGTCGATGACCGAGTGGAAGTAGACGAACGGGTCGTGCCTGCTCACGTACCCGTCGCCAGCCGTCGCCGTCTCCGTCTTGTCCTGGGAGTTGAGGGTGGGGTGCCCGCAGACCGCGGCCTCACGGCTGGGCACGTTGCCCATGTCCTGCATGTAGGCCTTCCAGGACAGGTGGGCAGAAGTCAGCTGGTTGCCGATGGTCGGCACCGAGGCCGGATAGACGCAGCCGGTGCCCACGGCCTGGCCCGGAGGCGCCGCCGGGCCGGTTCCGACGAAGTCGTCGAAGTAGGGGCAGTCGCCCTGGTTCTGCGGGTTGGGGGCCTGCCCGCTCACCATGGCTATGTAGTTGTCGTTGCTCACGTGGCCGGTGCCGTAGTAGTCGCGCAACAGGGCGCCCTCCGACGGCAGGGTGCGGGCCAGGTAGGGGTCGGCGGCGGGGTTCCCGAACGTGGCCGAGTAGCCCTCGTTCTCGAGGACCAGCACGAAGACGTGCTTGACCGGCGGCCGGGCGCTGGCCGCAGGGGCCGGGGCCACGGCCAGACCCATGGCGACCAGGCCTGAGATGGCACCAATCCAGGCTGATTTGGACATCGAGAGCTACTTCGCCCTCGAGGCTGAGCCTCCTGCCGGAGTCGCCGGGAGTTCATCTCCCGTTGACCCGGCCTTTCACCTGGCTACTCGGGGGCGGGACGCCCCCGCGGTGAGGTGGTTCTCCCGCCTCAGCCGGCGGCCCGGTGCACGGCGTCGGAGACGTCTCACTCAACCGGGCCAAGAGGCTCTATCAATTATCCCGCCGCCGGCGACCGTGGGGGGCTAGTCAGTTCGGTTGATTTTCCGTTGATCCTTGAGACACCCCCCAAAGTTGTGGTTCCGTTGGGTCGCGGTCAGAAAACGACGTTATTGGAGGGGATATGCGATTCCGGCGGACCGTAACCGAGGAGCGGAGTGTCACCGATGACCGGAGCACCCGTCTCGTCCGCCATGAGGCAGGACGCATCGTCATTCAGCTGACCGACGACCACGTCGAGGAGCCGGCCTGGCTGGCCCGGGCCCGGCGCGACTTCGAGTCGCGCACCATGGAGCCGGCCATCTCGATCGCCTACCAACGGTAGCGCCGAGCCTCCCGGGCCGGGTCAGGGCGCAGGGCCGGGAAGTCAGCGCTGGATCTCTCGAGTGTTGCGCCTGGTGATGGCGATGACCACGCCGGCAGCCACGCCGATCTCGATTAGGACGGTCGCCAACCGGTGCAGGGCCAGGGCGTGGCCCAGGAGGCTGCCTCCGATCGAGCCGACCAGTCCGGCGACCGCCGTCGGCAGGCAGCCGATGCTCTGGCGACCGGGCACCACCAGCCGGCCCAGCCCGCCGATGATCAATCCCGTGATCACCGCGCTCACCAGGAGCCACAAGGTGAGGCCCACCAGGGGCACGATCACGAACATCACGATAAGGATCACGAACAGCGCGGCCAGGAGCACGGCGGAAGGCTAGGCCGCCCGAGCGCGACGGGCTCGGGCCCTTCTAGAGCTCGGAGAGCTCATCGGACCTGCCCTGAGTGGTGCGCTGGGCCGTCGCCACCAGCAACGCCGCCTCCAACTCCGCCATCGGACGCTGCTTGCCCACCACCGCGCTGGCCCCCAATAGAAAGGCCTGCGTCTCCATGGAGGGGGTCAGGTTGCCGGAGAAGACCACGACCGTCGTCTCGGGGCACGCCTTGAGGAACAGGGGAAGGGCCTGCAGCCCGCCCATGCCCGGCAAGCTCAGATCGAGGACGATCATGTCCGGACTGACCACGGCGAGGCACTTGAGGGCGTCTTCGGCCCGCCCCACCTCCCCGACGACGTTGAAGCCCGAGCGGCTGAGATAGAGCCGGAGGGCAAGTCGCAGATCCTCGTCGTCTTCGACGAGCAGGAGTGACCGGAGCGTGGACGCGCTGGAGCCGACTTCCCCCAGGTCTTCTCGAACAGCTGCGTCCACGTCCGGCTCCTCCTGCTCCCCCACCAGGATCGCTTGCCGGGCCGCCCGTCGGCACCGCCCGGATGAGCCAATTTCGGATATGCCGTCAACCACCCCCCGGCCGCTGCCGGTGGCGCGCCGCCTGCAGCGCGTGGGTCCGGTGGCACCGGGACGTACCGATTGTCGCTCGAGTGCGCGGACCGCTCTGAGTGAGATACGTGCAGCGGGGCGCACTCGTTCCCGCTGTATGGCCGGTTCCAAACGACACGGCAGAAATGGTCAAAGACCCTAATTTTCTCTGCGGTTAAGCAAAGGTTAGGCACGGTGTGAGACGGGAACAACGCTGAAAGAGACGGGGTACAGACCCCCCTCCAAGGAGAAAAGCATGGGCATTGGCGTCAGCGTCTTACTCATAGCGATCGGGGCGGTTCTGGACTTTGCCATCCACACGAACACCCCCGGATTCAACCTCAACACCATCGGGGTCATCCTCATGGCCGTTGGAGGCATCGGCCTGTTGGTGGCCCTGATGGTCGGGTACGGACCTTGGGCTGGCCGGCGGGAGACGACGGTCGTCGACGGTGCCGGCCCCGCGGTCGCCGGACGGCGAGTTCGCCGTGAGACCTACGTGGATTAGGAGGAAAAGATGGGACTAGCAATTGCCGTTCTTCTGTTAGCCATTCTCCTGGGCGGACTCGGCTTTGCCGTTCACGTGCTTTGGATCGTGGCCGTAGTGATGGCTCTCATTTGGGTCATCGGCTTCTTCGCCCGGGGTAGCTCTGCCCGGTGGTACGGCTGGTAATCAGCTGAGAAGCCGATAGCTGTACTGAGAGTGGCCGCTCGCCAGGGCGGCCACTCTTCGCGTTCCCGTTCAGCGGTCGAGCTCGATCCAGGCGCACGATGCCCGCCCGATCGGGGTGACTCCGGCCCGGGCGGACTCCGACCCCACCTGGCGGACCACCTCCCGGCTGCGGTCGGCGCCGGCCCGGCAGATCATCTCCACCCTGATGGTGTCGGGCGACGCCTGCAGTCGAAGGTCCACGGCGTCGCCGGGGGCCGAAGCGGCCATGCGGCGGGCCGCCTCCACCACGTCTGCCCGGCTGCCCAGACGCCAGCGGTCGAGAGCCTGGCGGGCGAAGGCGGCCGCCGCCTCGGAACGGGCGGGCCCCCGGAGCATCACCTCAGCGCTCGCCTGCCTGCCGGGCGAGCGCGGACGACGTCCCCCGCCGTAGGGTCGGTGCACGCCCCCCTCGTACCGCCTCGAACCGCCCGGGCAAACACCAGATCATCGGGCGGCTTGGTCGGTTATGGGTGGAATAGCGGCGCCGGCCGGGTAGATCGGTCGGTATGGATGCCATCACCCTTCTCGAGAACGACCACAAAACCGTCAACCAGCTCTTCGGGCGCTTCCAGCGCTCCTCGAAACCGGAGACGCTCAGCTCACTCGCCCGCGAGATCGTCCACGAGCTGTCGGTCCACGCCGCGGTCGAGGAGCAGTTCGTCTACCCGATGATCCGGCTGCGGGCCGAGCAGGGGGGCGAGCTGGCCGACCACAGCATCGACGAGCACGCCACAGTGAAGCGCTTGCTCGCTGACCTGGAGAAGTTGGACGCCACCCAGGCCGGCTTCGAGCGCAAGATGGGCCAGGTCATCGACGCGGTCCGCCACCACGTCAAGGAGGAGGAGTCCGAGATCCTCCCGACCCTGCGCCGGAGCGTCAAGCGCGACCAGCTGCAGCGGCTGGGCTCGATAATTGAGCAGGCCAAGGCCGTCGTCCCGACCCATCCCCACCCCCTGGTTCCGGGCACCGCCACCGCCCAGCTGATCGCCGGCCCGTGGGCCAGCGTCCTCGATCACCTCCGAGACCTGCTGACCGCGGCCTGAGCCGACCAACCGGACGAATGTCGTAAAAGGCGGGCGGCGGACAGCCGCTGCCGGAGAGGCGCAAGGGAAAAGGCGCACCCCGTCTGGGTTTGTTATGGCACGTATGGGCCATGGTCACCTGGCCCATCCGGAAATGTGCCTTCCCATATCTCACCCAACGTGGTGCACTGTTCGCCATGAGTGGGGCGAACAGGGCACGTTCACGACTCTCCCGCGCCATGCGGCGTCGGCTGCAGGGCCTGGCCGCGGCAGGGGTGGCGACCGCCTGCCTGGGGGCCGCCGCCTTGGCGGCGCCTCCGGCGTCGGCGGGGCTACTCAGCGGCGGCCTGCTGGGCGGGCTGCTGTGCCCCGTGACGAACACCCTGACCGGTGTGCTGAGCGCGGGCTGGGATGACGGCGCCACCACCACGCCGTCGACCATGAGTGATGTCGAGTCGGTAATCGGAGCCGACCAGCTCTATTCGAGCGGCTACACCGGCCAGGGCATCGGCGTCGCCCTGATCGACTCCGGCGTCGCACCGGTTCAGGGCCTCACGGGGACCGGCAAGGTCATCAACGGCCCCGATCTCTCACTCGAGAGTCAGAGCAGTCCGTATCCGTACCTGGACGACTACGGGCACGGGACGCACATGGCCGGCATCATCGCCGGCAACGACGGAAGCAGCGGAACATTCCAGGGTGTCGCCCCCGGTGCCCACCTCGTGGTGCTCAAGACGGCCGCTTTCACCGGCGCGGTCGACGTGTCGCAGATCCTGGCCGCTATTGACTGGGTCGTGCAGCATCGCAACGACCCTGGCATGAACATCCGGGTGCTGAACCTCTCCTTCGGCACCGAGAGCCTTCAGAGCTATCAGCTCGACCCCATCGCCTTCGCCGTCGAGAACGCATGGAAGCACGGGATCGTGACGGTGGTCTCAGCCGGCAACGACGGAACGAACCACGGATCGCTCACCGATCCTGCGGTCGACCCGTACGTCCTGGCGGTCGGGGCCGCCAACCTGAACGAGTCCAACCTGCTCGGGTGCGCCACCGTGGCACCGTTCTCCAGCCGGGGCAACGGCGTCCGCAACCCCGACATCATCGCCCCCGGCGTGTCAATCGTCAGCCTGCGTGATCCTGGCTCCTACATCGACGACAACCACCCCGGCGCAGTCGTGAACACCCGATTCTTCCGGGGCAGCGGCACGTCACAGGCGGCTGCCGTTGCTTCCGGGGCGGTGGCCCTCCTGCTGTCGGCCCGTCCGTCCCTGACCCCCGATCAGGTGAAGGCGCTGTTCGACTCGACCGCTTCCCCGCTCGGACTGCTCGACGGCAGCGCCGAGGGCCACGGAATGCTCCAGGTCGGGTCAGCCTTCGGCGCATCGGTTCCCTGGGGCTCGACGCAGTCGTTCTCGAGCGCCGCCGGCACCGGCTCCCTCGAGACGGCCCGGGGCGGCATCCACGTCTCGATGAACGGGGTAGCCCTGACGGGGGAGCAGGACATCATGGGCTCGCCTTGGAAGGGATCGGTCTGGGCTCCGCTGTCCGCCAAGGCGTCGGCTTGGACGGGCGGCACCTGGAATGGCCGGGTCTGGAGCGGATCCTGTTGGTGCGGCACCAGTTGGGCCGGCACGACCTGGTCCGGGGCGGGTTGGACTGGCGCCGGCTGGACCGGGGCGGGTTGGACCGGAGCCGGCTGGACTGGCGCCGGCTGGACCGGGGCGGGTTGGACCGGAGCCGGCTGGACCGGGGCCGGCTGGACCGGGGCAGGTTGGACCGGCGCCGGCTGGACCTCCTGATCCGCAGCCGTGGCCCACGCCTCTTCACCTGACGGCGAACGACGGAGTGGCCCCGCGGTCCTCGGGATCGCGGGGCTGGTCTTGGCTGCCCTTGCCGTCGCCGGCGTCCTCACTGCGATGGCCGGCTCGGAGGCGCGGTCGCTGATCCGGATTCCGGGGGCGGTGTGGGCCATCGGGGCCGCCTTCGCCGTGGCGGAGATGCTGCCCGTGCACTTCGAGCACCGTCGCGAGGCGATCTCCTTCACACTCAGCACCGTCCCCCTTGTCCTCGGGCTCTTCGCGGTCGGCCCGTGGCAGCTTGTCTGCGCCCGGGTCGCAGGTTCAGCGGTCGCCCTCGCCGTCCATCGGCGGCAGCGTCCCCTGAAGCTCTCGGTCAACGTCAGCAGCTTCGCTCTCGAGGTGGCGGCGGCGGTCGCCGTCTTCCGGGCGGTGGCACCCGTGAAAGGGACCGGTCTCGGCACCTGGCCGGCGGCCTTCCTGGCCACCGCCACCGGGGCTCTCTGCCTCTCCCTCGTCATCGCCTCGGCCATCAGCCTCTACCAGCGCCGCTGGGAGACCGGGCTCGCCACCTCCTTCACTGCGGTGCTCTTCTGCGCGGTGGTCGAGACCAGCCTCGGTGTGGTCGCTGTAACGCTGTTGGCGACCGAGCCGGCGGCTCTGCTTCCCCTTACCGTCATCACGGCCCTCGTGCTCGCCTCCTACCGCACCCATCGCTCGTTCCGCGAGAAGCACAACGACCTCGAGCAGCTGTACGACTTCGCCAGCAGGATGGGTGATGCCGTCCTCGACGGTCGCGTGGTCGCCACGGTCCTTCACGAGGCCACCGAGCTCATGCACGCCGAATCGGCCTCTCTGTTCGCCACGGTCGGCGACGGATGGGTTCGCATGACCATCGGAGAAGACGGCCACATCGTCAACCTGCCGGCCGGTGATGCGGGCGCGGAGCTGTGCCGCATAGCGGAGGCGGTCGGCGGCCCGGTGATCATCGGCAGCGACGAGGCTTCCATCCGCCAGCACGGCGAAGCGGCCGCCAACGCCGTCAGGATGCTGGCGGCTCATCAGGTCCTTGCCACACCACTGGTCGGTGCCTCGGGACCCATCGGCGCCCTGGTGGTCTCCGACCGCAGCGGCAACGTTCGGGGCTTCGCCGCCGACGACCTCCCCCGCTTCGCCACCCTCGCCAACCACGCCGGCGTGTCCCTCGAGAACAGCCAGCTGGTGGACCGGCTCCGTCAGCAGGTCGTCGAGAGCGAGTACCAGTCGCTGCACGACGCGCTCACCGGGCTGCCCAACCGTCAGCTGTTCGGTCGGGAGTTGAAGCAGGCCATCGATAGCGGCGCCACCGCCGCCGTGCTGCTGCTGGACCTCGACCGCTTCAAGGAGGTCAACGACACCCTGGGCCACCACAACGGCGACCTGCTCCTCCAGCAGGTCGGCACCCGCCTGCGGGGGGCTCTCCGTCGCGGGGACGTGGTCGCCCGCCTGGGTGGCGACGAATTCGCCGTGCTGCTCCCGGACATCCAGGGGGACACCGCAGCCGTCCAAGTGGCGAAGGGGATCATCGACCTCCTCGAGCAGCCCTTCGCCATCGGCGACATGCTGGTGGACGTAGGAGCGAGCATCGGCATCGCCGTCGCTCCCCGCGACGGTTCCGACCCCGTCATCCTCATCCAGCGGGCCGACGTCGCCCTCTACACGGCCAAGGGAGACCAGAGCGGGGCCGAGCTGTACCGGCCCGAGCGTGACGCCTACAGCCCCGAACGGTTGAGCCTCGTCGGCGAGCTCCGTCGGGCCGTCAACGAAGGCCAGCTCGACGTCTACTACCAGCCCCAGGTCAGCCTGCTCGACGACAGTGTCATCGGGGTCGAGGCCCTGGTCCGTTGGCATCACCCGACGCGGGGAACCATCAGCCCCGACGACTTCGTGTCGGTGGCCGAGCACACCGGCGTCATCGGCCCCCTCACCCGCTTCGTGTTGGATCGGGCCCTCGCCGAGTGCAGCGAGTGGCGGCGGAGAGGGCACAACCTGCGGGTGTCGGTGAACCTCTCGGCCCGCAGCCTGATCCAGGCGTCCGTCCCCGAAGACGTGGCCGCCCTGCTGGCCCGACACAACGTGGCCGCCAGCGCTCTGTGCCTCGAGGTCACCGAGAGCTCGATCATGACCGACCCCCGACGCACCATCGCCACCCTCGAGGCGCTGCGGGCGCTCGGTGTCACCATTGCGGTGGACGACTTCGGCACCGGCCACTCGTCGCTGGCCTACATCAAGCGCCTTCCGGTCGGGGAGATCAAGGTCGACCGATCGTTCGTCGCCACCATGTGCGCCGATCGCAGCGACGAGGCCATCGTGTCCACGATCCTCTCGCTGGCCCGCAACCTTGACATCCCGGTGATCGCCGAGGGCGTCGAGGACGAGGCGACGGCCAGCCTGCTGCGGGCCATGAGCTGCGCCGCCGCCCAGGGCTACCTGTTCGGACGGCCGGTGTCGGCCCCGGACCTGACCGCCTGGCTGCAGGAGCGCGAGACCCGACGGTCTCGGGTCGTGGTGCCGCTCACGGGGCGGGCCAGCAGCTGAGCCGCCTCGCCGCTCGGATCTGAGCGCCGGGGGGCCTCTAGGCCCCGCCCCTCTTGTATGTTTTCGCCCGGTGCGGACCGTTACGGTCTCGGCGAGCTACGGGGCAGGCGGCAGCGTCATCGGGCCGGCTCTCGCCGGCGTGCTCAACCTGCCGTTTCTCGACCGGGCCGTCCATGCCGCTGACGCCGAGCAGGCGGCCGTCAGCCTCGGGGAGGCCGCCCTCGAGGAGGAGCGGACCCAGGGCGTCATCGGACGCATCATGACCAGCTTCGCCCGGATGCCCGACGCCTTCGGCCCGGGAGCGCCACCCACCGGTCTGGTCGAGCCGGACGAGGCGGCCCGCCGCCAGGCCGAGGCCCGGGTGCAGGCCTTCATCGCCGAGCACGAGGGCGGGGTCGTCCTCGGGTGGGCCGGCACCCTGATCGTTCCCCACGCCTACCACGTCCGCCTCGACGGCCCGCCGGAGCGCCGGGTCGAGCAGGCCGCCGTGCTCGAGGACCTCGACCGCGAGGCCGCCGCCCACCGGCGCCAGGAGACCGACCGGATCCGCAGCCTCTACATGCGCCGCCTCTACGGGCGGGACTGGGCCGATCCCCGCCTGTACCACCTGGTGGTCGACAGCACCGCCATCTCCTTCCAGGACTGCGCCCAGCTGATCGCCGCCGCCGCCCGGGCCTTCTGGGCGAAGCGGGCATAATGCTCGGCCTCTAGTCGTTAGCTAAGCTAACTACCCCGGTCGGAGAGGTCCGGCCCATGTCCACCTGGAGGAGGAGCGATGGCAGTGGCGACCACGGCGGCGATCGCCGGAGAGCGACCGCCGACCGACCGCTACAAGTGGATCGCACTGTCCAACACGACCCTCGGCGTGCTGATGGCGACCATCAACTCGTCGATCCTGCTCATCGCCCTGCCCGACATCTTCCGGGGGATCGGGGTCAACCCGCTGGCGCCGAACTCGGGCGGCTACCTGCTGTGGCTGATCATGGGCTTCATGCTGGTGACGGCGGTGCTGGTGATGAACCTGGGCAAGCTCGGCGACATGTTCGGGCGGGTGAAGATGTACAACGCCGGCTTCGCCGTCTTCACACTGTTCTCGGTGCTGCTGGCCGTCACGTGGATGAAGGGCGACAGCGGCGCTCTCTGGCTCATCCTCATGCGGGTCGGCCAGGGGATTGGCGGCGCCATGTTGTTCGCCAACTCCTCGGCCATCCTCACCGACGCCTTCCCCGTGAGTCAGCGGGGCCTCGCCATGGGAATCAATCAGGTGGCTGCCATCGGTGGCTCCTTCCTCGGCCTGGTGCTGGGAGGCATCCTCTCCCCCGTCGAGTGGCACCTCGTGTTCCTGGTGTCGGTGCCGATCGGCCTGTTCGGAACGGTCTGGGCCTACCTGAAGCTCGAGGACCGCGGCCTCCGCACGCCGGCGCGGCTCGACTGGCTGGGCAACATCACCTTCGCGGGCGGGCTGATCCTGTTGCTGGTGGGCATCACGTACGGCATCGAGCCCTACGGCCATCACGTCATGGGCTGGACCAGCCCCAAGGTTCTCGGCGAGATGGGCTTCGGCGCCGCCCTGTTGATCGGCTTCCTCTTCGTCGAGACCAAGATCAGCTATCCGATGTTCCGCCTGGAGCTGTTCCGCATCCGCGCCTTCTGGGCCGGCAACCTGGCCAGCCTGTTGGCCGCCATCGGGCGGGGCGGCCTGATGTTCATGTTGATCATCTGGCTGCAGGGCATCTGGCTGCCCCAGCACGGCTACTCGTTCGCCCAGACGCCCCTATGGGCCGGTATCTACATGCTGCCCCTGACCGCCGGATTCCTCATCGCCGGTCCAATGTCGGGGTTCCTGTCGGACCGCTACGGCGCCCGCCCGTTCGCCACCGGCGGCATGGTCCTCGCCGCCGTCAGCTTCTTCCTGCTCGAGGCGCTGCCCGTCAACTTCTCTTACCTCGCCTTCGCCGCCCTGATCCTGCTGAACGGTTTGGCCATGGGCTTGTTCTCGTCGCCCAACCGGGCCGGCATCATGAACAGCCTTCCCCCTCACCACCGGGGCGCCGGCGCCGGCATGACCAACACCTTCATGAACTCGGCGATGGTGCTGTCGATCGGAATCTTCTTCTCGATCATGATCGCCGGCTTGTCGTCACGACTGCCGGCCGACATGTACACCGGGCTGGTGGCCCAGGGCGTGCCCGCCGACACCGCCGCCCAGGTGTCGCACCTGCCGCCCGTGGCCACGTTGTTCGCCGCCCTTCTGGGCTACAACCCGATCAAGACGCTTCTCGGGCCGGTGCTCACCCACCTGCCCGCCGCCCACGTGGCCTATCTGACCGGGCGCAGCTTCTTCCCTCGGCTCATATCCCCCGCCTTCTCGGCCGGCCTGCGGGCCGTCTTCGACTTCGCCGCCGGCGCCTGCGTCGTCGCCGCCCTGGCCTCGTGGCTGCGCGGTGGCAAGTACCACTACGAAGAGCCCGAAGAGCGCCCTGAGACCGACCCCGCCGTCGGCGCCGCCCGCGACGCGGCCCGTTCGGCTCCGGTGGGGGCCGGCCGTCAGTCCTGAAGTGATTGTTCCAAAAGTCCGCGCTTGTCAATGACGGGATAGCCCCCATCTGGGGTTCGTGGCCGCGTAGCCTTTGTCATGGAAGCTGACCCCGTCGGAGTAGCGCAGACCTGGCGAACGACGCATG
>Ga0209810_1000517_pt1 | contig 83619 bp, 90 predicted proteins | sample Coa_R1_7_FD_187159 | JGI IMG/M metagenome (GOLD analysis project Ga0209810, IMG submission 187159) | Surface soil microbial communities from Centralia Pennsylvania, which are recovering from an underground coalmine fire - Coalmine... | ecosystem: Environmental > Terrestrial > Soil > Unclassified...
GGATGTGGTGCTGCCGACCCGTGAGGGCCTCGAGCTGCGCAAGCGGTGCGTCAGCCGCCCCACTGAGCACCAGGCCATTCTCCTGCAGCGGCTCGGGCTCAGCCTGCCGACCCACCTGGAGGCGGTCCGTTTGTAGTGAAGACCGGACCCCATTTTCCTTGAAAACTGGGGGGTTTTACCCCTCAATTGCGGAAGTTGGGCTAATGAGCGGGGAAGCCCGGCTTCCCAACCGGGTCCGCCAGGATCAAGGCCGGGGGATCGGAAACAGGCGGCCTGCGGGACAGCGGGGCGCCCCGCACGGAGCCCCGCCCGAGCTCCCGACCCCAAGAACCGCCCGAGAGCTCTCCGCCGGTGCGCGCGCTCCCTCGAGGGGTGTCGCTACCGGGTGGCCACGGCCACGGGCTCGCCGCCCCGGGCCATGCTCGTGTAGGCGGCATCCAGGACGGCGATAGTGTGAAAGGCGTCGTGCACGGTGACCGGCGGGGAGGTCCCGGCACGGATGGCGTCGATGAACGCCCGGTCTTCCTGCGCGTACCCCCACAGGTCGAGCGGGCCGGTCGACGGCAGGTGCTGCCACTCGGCGTACGGCTCCCCGCGGGTGGAGTACCGGACCCGGTCGAGGTCCTCTGAGACCAGCAGGGCATGATCGCCATACAGCTCGACGCGCTCGTGCGGGCCGGCCCAGGAGGCGTGGCCGCACGTGCTGAAGGCCACGGGCCTGTCCCCCCGACACCGCAGCAGCATGGCGATGTCGTCGTAGTCGGGATAGCAGCTCTTGCGACCGAGGGCCACGACCGTCTCCACGGGACCGATCAGCCACGCGACCATGTCGACAAGGTGGACCCCGGTATCGTACAGGAACCCGCCGGAGATCGCGGGGTTCGCGTACCAACTCGGCGCCAGCATGTCACCGTCGGTGATCTTGACGTTCCCCGAGAACGGGGTGAAGCCGTGCGCGACCTGCTGACGGAGGAATCGGTAGGCGGGGGCCCAGCGTCGGTTGAACCCTATCTGGTAGACGCACCCCCGCGCTGCGACCCGGTCCGCGATCCGGCGGGCATCTGCCAGCGATGTTGCCATGGGCTTTTCAGAGAAGACGTGGAGGCCGCGGTCGAGAGCCTCGAGGACGATCGGGGCATGGTACACGTTGGGCAGGGTGACGAAGACCGCCTCTGCGCCGAGGCCAGCCAGCTCGGCGAGATCCCTCAAGGGGCGGGCTCCCACGCGTGCCGCCGCGTCCCGCGCAGCGGACGCAACGGTATCGACGACGCCCACGATGTCGACGCGGGGATCGGTCGCGAGGACGTCAAGATGCCGCCGGCCCATCGTCCCGGCCCCGATCACTCCCACCTTCACGGCCATGGCCCTATCACCCCTGCGAACGAGGTCGGCGCCATCGGCTGGCCCCTGGAGCTCCTGTGGGGGAGGCCACGACCTGGGCTCCTCCATGCGCGCGCGTGCGGGCCCCCCAGATTCCGGAAGGCTCCCCTTCGACGGGCGAGGCCGCCCGGCTCGGGACCGGGCACGGGACGACTCATGGACGTCCTCCCGGCCGAGGGGGCCCCCCGCGCAGGCAACCACGGCCCGCCGCCCACGTCAGGCCCCCTCCCCTTCCGGCATCCTGCGGCTCCCTCCCCCGCCCCCGGCCTCCTCACGGCGTCGGTATGGCGAGGCGGCGCCCCTCCTCTGCCGCGGCCACGAGCGCGTCACACACGCGCACGGCGGCCACGCCGTCCGCGAAGGTGGCACCCACCACTTCGCTGTCCTCGCCCGTGACCCGCCGGAGGACCTCCTCCCATTGGTGGACGAAGGTGTGCTCCCACCCCAAGATGTGCCCCGGCGGCCACCAGCGGCCCCCGAAGGGGTGGTCGCGCTCCGTGACCAGGACATCGGTCAGCCCTCGCGCCGGGCCGTCTCCACGGTAGACCCGCAGTTCGTTGAGGCGTTCGAGGTTGAACGCCACAGTCCCCCGATCGCCGTTCAGCTCGAACGCGAGGAAGTTCTTCCGGCCGGGGCACAGGCCGCTGGCGTCAAGGGTGCCGAGGGCGCCGCCCTGGAACTCCAGCGTGGCCCCCACGGCGTCCTCGACGGTGACAGGACGCGGTCCCGCCGGTGTGGGGCGCGTGTGGGTGTAGGTGCGGACGGCAGCGGTCACGGCCACAATGGGACCGACCAGGAAGTGGGCCAGGTCGATCACGTGGGAGGCGAGGTCGCCGATGACCCCGCTCCCCGCTCGGTCCCGGTCGTGGCGCCAGGTGTGCGGCGCCGCGGGGTCGAGCAGCGAGTCATCGCTGTACCGACCCCGGAAATGGTAGAGTCGACCGAGCGCGCCGTCCCGGACGAGGCGCCGGGCGAGGACCACCGCCGGCGCGAACCGGTAGTTGAATCCCGTCATCGCCACCCTGCCGGCCTCCGCGGCCGCACGGGCCATCGATGCCGCCTCGACCGCGTGCCGGGCGAGCGGCTTCTCGCACAGGACCGCCTTGCCGGCGCGCAGGGCCGCAATGCTGGGCTCGGCGTGGACGTCGTTCGACCCCGCGTTGATCACGACGTCCACCTCGGGGTCGTCGACGACCGTCCGCCAGTCTCCGGTCCACCGGTCCGCCCCGAACCGCCGGGCTGCCGCCGCCGCGCGGTCCGCATCCCGGCTCGCGACGACCACCAGCCGGCCGACGGCGGCGGGTTCCGGGGCCGCCTCAGCCTGGCGCCGCAGGGCGTTCACGTGGGCCCGCGCAATGCCGCCCGTGCCCACCAGGGCGACGCCGAGGACGCGGGGCACGACGGCCTCTACAGGAGCGCGGACGCGACCTTGCGCGTCGCGCGGACGATGTCGGACTCGTCGCGCTCCGTCAGCAACGGGTGGAGGTCGATGTGGAGCGCACGCTGCAGCAGGTCGTCGGTCCGGGGAAACATCCCCTTCTCCAGTCGCGCGTGACCCCGGTAGTAGGGACACTCCCACGCGCAGTGTCGCTCGGCGAACATCCGGCGCTCGATGATCTGGTCGAAGTGGGAGTAGACGTGTTGCCCGCTGTCCCACGCCACCGTGGCGCGGATCCCCTCGGCGGTGAGCGCCCTGCTGAACGTGCGCGCCAGGTCGGCGGTGGGCGCAGAGAACATGAGCGTGGCTCCCGTATCGCCCTCCGGGTCCGGGAGGGGGCGGACCGTGACCCCCGGCGTGCCCCGCAGCCCGTCGAGAATGGCCGACTTGTGGGCCCGCATGCGCGCGATGATCCCGTCCAGGCGACGGAGCTGGACGAGCCCGATCGCGCCGGTGATCTCGTTCATCCGGAAGTTGAGGCCGATCAGGAGCTCGTTGCCGACGGGGGTCGTCTCATCCAGCTCCTCCATGCGCACCGACCCTTGATCGTGGTAGCGGACAGCGCGCTCCCAGAGGGCCGGATCGTCCGTGACCACCATGCCGCCCTCCCCCGTCGTGATGACCTTGTGGTACTGAAAGCTGTAGGCGCCCACGGTCCCCAGCGTGCCGAGGCGGCGACCCCGGTAGCGACCGCCCACGGCCTGGGCGGTGTCCTCGACGACGGAGAGGCGGTGCCGGGCCGCGACCTCCAGGATCGGCGCCATGGCGGCGCCAGCGCCGCGCATGTGCACCGGCAGAATCACCTTCGTCCGCGGCGTGATCGCGGCCTCCACCTCCGTGGGGTCCATCAGGAGCGTGTCGTCGATCTCGACGAACACCGGCACGGCGCCGAGGTGCACCACGGCGTTGACCGTGGCGATCCATGTGTACGTGGGCACGATCACCTCGTCCCCGGGGCCCACCCCCAGCGCGGCGAGGGCCGTCAGGAGGGCCGCGGTGCCCGACGTCACGGCCACGGCATGCCTTGAGCCCATCGCCTCCGCGAACGCCCGCTCGAACTGGGCGACCTTGTGCAGGGGCTTCGGGCCGTAATGCCGGAACAGGCTCTGGCTGTCCAGGACCTCCAGGACCGCCGCCTTCTCCTCGTCCCCGATCAACAGGCCGCCGGGGTAGCCCGGGAGCAGGGGTGTCGTGCGGACCGGCGTGCCGCCGTGGATGGCCAGTCGCTCGTCCGCGCCTCCCATCAGCGCCGTCCTTCGGTCGTGCCGCGGACGACGAGGTCGTTGGGCAACACCACCACCCGGGGGCTGACCTCCCTGCCGCGGACGAGGTCCAGGAGCACCTGCGCAGCCCGCCGCCCCATCTCCTCCTTGGCGACGCGGACGGTGGTGAGGGGAGGCGTGGTGAGGGCGGCCAGCTCGATGTCGTCCATCCCGACCACCGAGAGGTCCTGAGGGATCGCGAGGCCACGCTCCTGGGCCGCCGCAATGATGCCGAGCGCCAGCAGGTCGGTGACGGCAAAGATCGCCGAGGGCGCCTCGGCAAGCGACAGGAGCGCGTCGGCCGCCTCCCGCGCCCGCTCCGCGTCGATCGGGACGAGCCGCTCGAGCGCGGGGTCCGGCGAGAGGCCGGCGTCGGCCAGCGCGCGGCGGTATCCGTCGCGCGTCTCCCGTCCGAAGGGATACCCCACCGTCGCCCCCACGAACCCGATGCGGGTGTGCCCCAGCTCGATCAGGTGCTGCGTGGCGCGATACGCGCCCCCCGCGTTGTCGTTGACGACCGCAGGCACCGCCGTGCCCGGCAGGTGGTTGTCGAGGAGGACGACCGGCGTCCCGGTCTCCACCGTGTCGTCCACCCAGCGCGCGTCGACCTCGCCCGCGATCAGCACGCCGTCGACCTCGCGGGCGCGGGCCATCTGGACGAACGGAGGCGGCTGCGACGCGCCCCGCAGCGGCGGCGTGATGAGCATCCGGTACCCCGCCTCCTCGAAGGCCCCGCCCACCCCAGTGAGGACGGCACGGTAGAAGAGGTCCGAGAAGATGCCGGTCATGTTGGAGCCGGGGACGATGGCGACGGCGTCCGAGCGACCGAGGATGAGGCGGCGCGCGGCCGCGTGGGGCGTGTAGCGCAGCCGCCGGGCCGCCTCTGCTACCCGCTTGCGCGTCTTGGCGCTGATCCTGGCCCGGCCGTTCAGCGCCTGGGATGCCGTCGGCACCGACACCCCGGCAAGACGCGCCACGTCACGCAGGCTGGTCGTCGTCTTCGGTCTCAATGCGCCACCCGAGCGGTGCGTCGCCGTCGCCCCATTCTCCCACGGAGGGGCGGGATTGTCAAATCGATTTGACAGTTCCTCTGCGCGTGCCAGCGGTGACGGCTTCAACACGATTGGGAGCCCGCGGCGGTCCGAGCCCCGCCCCGTGGACGGCCTGGGGGCCCTACCCCTCCCGGAGGGCGGGCGCGACCTCCCGCCCCAAGAGCTCGATCTCCTGGAGGATGAAAGCGTGGGGGGTCCTCGGCCCGTAGAGCCGGTAGATGATGTGCGTGCACCCGAACTCCCCGGCCACGCGTCTCGTCTGGGCAATCACCTGGTCCGGGGACCCGATGATGAACCGGTTGCGCCCGATCTCCCCCAACTCCCGCGCCCGCTCGGGATCGACGAGACCGTGTCCCCACGCCGATCCGTACTCGTCCCTGTACATGGGCAGGAGATACGCCTCGGCGGCGTCCCACGCCTCGCGCTCCGTGGGGGCCACGATCAGCTCCCGCGTGAGCGGAGCCTCCCGCTCACGCGGGTCGCGGCCCGCCTCCCGCAGGTGCCGGTGGTAGATCTCCCGGCACTCCAGGAGCTTCCCCATGTCAGCCGTCGGCCCCGGGATCCACGCGTCGGCGTAGGTGGCCGCGCGGCGCAGGTTCTCGGGCCCCCACCCTCCGGCCCACACGGGAGGCCTCGCCCAGGGCTCTACCGGGAGCGCGTCCCCGTCCCCGGCGGCGTGCTCCGGGGAGAGGAGAGAGGTGAGCTCCCGGAGGCCTCGCTCGTACCGGGTCCCCTTGGACGCCGGCCGGAGGCCGAACGCCTCGTACTCCTCCGCGCGGTATCCCATCCCCACGCCCAGCACGAAGCGCCCCTTGGACAGCAGGTGGAGCATGGCGCCCTCCTCCGCCACCCTGCGGGGGTGATAGAAGGGGAGCACGAGGACATTGGTCCCCAGCAGGATCCGCTCGGTCCGGACAGCGAGCGCGGCGAGGGCGAGGAGAGGAGACGGCCAGTAGTGGTCGCGGACCCCGTGGTGCTCCGACAGCCACACCGAGTCCACTCCCAGGCGTTCCGCCAACCGCACCTCGGCGAGAGTCTCGTCGAAGAACGCCCCTCCCTCCGTCGGCTGGATCCCTACCTTCATCGCCGGTCCTCCTCCCACGCGATCTGGGGCAGGCCATGGGCCCGCCGCACGTCGTTGACCGTCCTCCACAGTCCCTCGTGAAGCGTCACGCGCGGCGCAAACCCCGTCGCGGCCGTCACGGGGCCACAGGACGCCCACCACAGGGACGGGGGGAGAGAGGATGGGACCCACCGGACCCGGACCCGGGGGAACCACCGGGACAGGCAGGCCACGGCGTCCTGGAGGGAGCGGAGCTCCCCCGTGACGTTGTACACCGCGCCCGGGTCCTGCGGGGCCTCCTCCACGCACCGCCCGACGGCCTCCGCGGCGTCGTCGATGTAGGTCCAGTCGATCGGGCCGCCGAAGTCCGGGCAGCTGACCTCCGGGGCCTCCAGCGCAAACTGCTCGATGACGTGCTGGACGGCAGTCCATCCCCGGGCCCGGCCGTAGCCGTAGACCCACCCCAACCTGATCCCCAGGAACGTCGTCTCCGGGTGGGCCTCCTGCAGGGCCCGGGCCAGGTGCTCAGCGAAGGCCCTCGTCGCTCCGTAGACGCTCCGGGGCCTCAGGATGTGCCGGTCCGGATCTCCGTCGGGCCCCACGGCGGCCAAGGAGCTCGCGTAGACGACCCGCCGCACCCGGCGCCGCACCGCCGCGGTGCAGACCGCCGCCGCCCCCGCGCAATTGGCCGCCGTCCCGCCGACAGGATCCCGCGCACAGGCGTCCGTCAGGAACGCGGCGAGGTGGACCACCACGTCGGTCCCCTCGTCCCGCATGACCCCGATGAGCCCGTCTGCGTCCGTCACATCGGCCGGCACATGGCGGCCGGACGCCGCGACGAGAGGGGGCTCGGGGGCGAGGTCCACGGTGACGAGGCGGTGGCCCCTGCGGGCGAGGGACTCGGCGACGCGCCGGCCGAGGAAACCGCAGGCCCCCGTCAGGAGGATCGACCGCATCCTACTCCGCGGTGAGGACGCCCAGGCTGCGGAAGATGGCGTAGACCCGGTCCACGTAGTCCACGAAGTTCCGCTGCCGCCCCAGCTCGATGGGCCGCGGGCGCGGGAGATCGACCCGGATCTCCTCCACGATCCGCCCCGGGGACGGGGACATCACGACGATCCTGTCCGACAGGCCCACGGCCTCCTCCACGTCGTGGGTAATGAACACCACCGTGCACCGCCGGTCCAGCCACAGCCGTTCCAGGTCGTGGCGCATCTGGGTGCGCGTGATGGCGTCCAGCGCGCCGAAGGGCTCGTCCATCAGGAGGACCGAGGGGCCGTGGATGAGCGCGCGGGCCAGCGACACGCGCTGCCGCATTCCCCCGGAGAGCTGGTGCGGGTACCGGTCCTCCGCGCCCGCAAGCCCGAGCCTCCTGAGGAGGCGCCGCGCCTCCGAGGCGGAGGCCGCCTTGGGGAGGCCCCGGATCTGGGTCTGCAGCAGCACGTTCCCGAGCGCGGTCCGGAAGTCCAGGAGGAGGTGATCCTGGAAGACGATCCCCACGTCCGTGAAGGGCCCCTCGAGGCGCGCGTCCCCGATCCACACGTCCCCCGAGGTGGGGCGGAGCAGCCCCGCCACCAGCAGGAGCAGCGTGCTCTTCCCGCACCCGCTCGGCCCCACGACGCTGAGGAACTCCCCGGCCCCTATGTCCATGTCCAGGGGGCCCAGCGCGTGGACCTCGCGTCCTCCCGAGAGGTAGGTCTTCGACAGGGTGCGGATCCGGATGCCCTTCCCGGCCGCACCCCCCGGCCCCCCGGCGGACAGCTCCCGCGGGTCGCGGGGACGACGGTCGGAGCTCACGCCCACCTCTCCCTGGCCGTCAGCCGCACTTGGGCCGCGCCTTGGGGAGGAACTGGGGCGTGAAGAAGTCGGAAATCGGCAGCCGGGGGAGGTGCTGGTACGCCACGAGCAGGTCCACCGTCCGGTTCCACACAGCGGCCGGAGGGGCCCCGAGGGCCGTGGCCCCCGGGGCGCACAGGAACTTGACGTCCACCTGGAGCTGCTTGAGGAACTGGTCCTTCGTCCCCGCTGCGGGGAACTGGTCGGCGACCGCCTGCGCGGCCGCGTCAGGATGGGCGCGGGCGGCGTCCCACCCCCGCAGGCTCGCCTCCACAAACCGGGCGACGAGGCTGGGATCCCTCCGGATCAGCTCGTTGTTGACCACGATGGACAGCCCCACGGTCGGCACGCCGATGTCCCGGTAGAAGAGCTCGTTGATCTCGACACCGCGGTCGCGCAGCTGGATGCTCTGGAAATCGGCACCCGCGAGGATCGCATCCGCCTTGCCCTGCAAGAGCGTCCCCACGAGGGCCGAGGGGTCGACGTTGATGATCTTCACCTGGTCCTTCGCAATGTGGTTGGCGCTGAAGACGGCGTCGAGCAGGGCCGTCTGCGCGGTCCCCGGCTGGACGGCGATCGTCTTGCCGACGAGGTCGCCCACCTTGGTGATGTTCTCCTTCTTCAAGGACACGATGGCGAAGGCGTTGGTCTGGAGAATGGCCGCGACGATCTTGATGGGCCCCCCCTTGGCGCGGACGGCCATCGCCGAGGGGGCGTCGGCGTACCCGAAGTCGGTCCGATTGGAGGCGACGATCTGGGCCGTGGTGATGGACCCCTGCCCCTCCTGGATCGTCAGGTCGATGCCCGCGTCCCGGTAGTAGCCCAGCGCCTTCGCGTACATGAAGCCCGCCTGGGGTCCTCCGGCGAGGAAGTTCAGGGTGAGCGTCGCCTTCTCGGCCCCGACGGCCGAGAGGGCCTGCGGCGCCGTGCTCCCCAGCGCGGCCACGAGAACGGCGACCGCCCCCACCGCGTGCCACGCCCCCAGTCCCCTCCACCTCCACATGCTCACTCCTCCCTTCTCTTCCACGGCATGAAGGCCTGTTCCAGTCCGCTCACGCCATAGCTGAGGACGAGACCCATGACGCTGAGCGCCACGAGGACGGCGAAGATGAGGCCCGTGTCGAGGTAGCTGGAGCCCCGGAGGAGCAGGTACCCCAGCCCCGCGTTCGCGCCCACGAACTCCCCGACAATCGCCCCCGTCGCCGCGAACACGATGGCCACCTTGAACCCGGAGAAGACGAAGGGGAGCGCGGCCGGCAGCCTCACGTACCGAAACGTCTGCCACGGGGTCGCCCCCATGGACTGGGTGAGGTAGAGCAGCCGGCGGTCGAGGGCCTTGAACCCCGTCATGCTGTCCACCAGGATCGGGAAGAAGCACAGCAGGAACGTCAGGAAGACCTTGGGGGGCTGCCCGATCCCGAACCACACGATGAACAGCGGGGCCACGGCGATCTTCGGGATGAGCTGGAAGAAGACGATGACGGGGTACACGGCCCGCTCCAGCAGCGGGACGCTCGTGATGAGGAGCGCCAGGGGGACGCTCACCACCGCGGCGATGGCGAACCCCAGGACCGCCTCGCGGGACGTGACGAGGAGGTGCACCCAGAGGAGGTGGCGGGCGGTCCACACGCGCGCGAGGAAGACGGAGGGCGCCGGCACGATGTACTCCGGGACGCGCAGGCCCACGACGAGGGCCTGCCACGCCGCGAGGAGGAGGAGGAAGGAGAGCGCCGGCAACCCGACCCGGGAGACGAGCTCGGGTATCCCCCCCTCCCGCCTGGGGGGCCGCGGCCGCTTCGACCGGGGTGTCCTCGCCGTGGGCTCGACCGCCATCATCCCAGGATCCGGCGGATCCGCGCCAGCGTCTCCCGCACCCCCGCCACCTTGGGCCGCACGTGGGTCTCGATGGCCACGCTCCCCCGGTAGCCGTCCTCGACCAGGGCCCGGAGCTGCCCCTCCCACTCCACGTCGCCGTGGACGCGCCACTCGTAGCCGCAGTCGGGCAGGCGGCGCGCATCCTTCACGTGCACGTGGTGGACGAGACCCCGCACGGACGCGTACCCGTCCGGGAAGGGCGTCTCGCCGGCCACCAGGGCGTTGGCGGGGTCCCAGTTGATGCGGAGGGCGGGGCTCGCGACCTCGCGCACGAGGGCGGCGGTCGTCCCGCCGTCGGCCGCCCAGCAGATGTGCTCGTTCTCCAGGGCGAGCACCACGCCGGCGCGTTCGGCCTCGCGCGCCGCGTCCTCGAGGATCGACCGGATGGCCGCCGGCGGGACGGGCTCGCGGGAGGACCGGACGAACCCGAAGACGACGATGGTCGTGCACCCCAGCGCCGTCGCGAAGGCGATGCTCTCCCGGAGGAGCGCCGTGCGATGATCGTCCACCCGCAGCCGGTCCCGGTGTTCCTGGTCCCACTCCTCCATGTCCTGCCAGCGCAGGACCTGATACGTCTCGGGGACTCCGCTCGGCAGAGGGATCTTGAACAGCCCGGGCGAGATGGCGACGACGCGCATCCCGTACCGCTGGAGCAGCTCGGGGATGCGGTGCGCCCAGTAGGGGTCCACGCGGGGGACGCGCCGCCCCCCCACGCCCCGCAGTTCCACCCGGTCGATCCCCATCTCGGACGCCAGCTCGAGGGCGGTCTCCAGGTCGTCGCTCAGCTCGTCGGTGACGACGGCGACTGTTATCTCGCCAGCCATGCCCGTATCCTCTCCGCCGCCCTCGCCATCCCCTCCGCGGCCGGGGGGAGGTCCTGGGGGTGCCACCGCCGCTCGTACTCGAGGGACAGCGGGCCGTCGTAGCCCGCCGCCCGCAGCGCGCGGAGGATGTCCTCCCAGGGGAGGATCCCGTCGCCCACGACGCGGGAGCGCACGATGCGGCTCTCCTCCTCCACGTGGCTCACGTCCCGGGCGGCGAAGGCCCGGCGGGCCCCTGTGAACTCGAAGTCCTTGACGTGCACGTAGGCGATCGTCCCGGCGAGCTCGCGGAGGGCCTCCGGCCACTCCTCCGCCCCGATGAACCCGAGGTTTGCCTGGTCGTAGAGCACCCGGACGCTCGGGTGCCCCACCTGCCGCACCAGGTCCGCGGCATTCCTCGCGGTGTCCGTCATGGTGTTGAAGTGCGTCTCCACGCAGATCGTCACCCCGTACCTCTCCGCACGTTCCCCCAGGGTCCGCAGCGAGTCGACGAGCGCCTCCCACTTGGCCGGGCGGTCCCCCTCCCCGGGGAGGAAGCGCCCCCCGTACAGGCGGATCCACCGGCTCCCCAGGACGTCGGCCGCCCAGAGGGCGCGGGTGTAGGCGTCGAGGGCACGGAGGCGTTCCTCGCCATCCAGGCTGTTGAACCTGTCCTCGTACGGGGTGAGGGCGACGATGGGCACTCCGGCGCGCCCGGCGGCGGTCCCGAGCGCCCGGAGGTCCTCCCGACTCGCTCCGGGGTCGATGCCGGAGGCGTAGCCCGACTGCCACACGACCTCCGCTCCCTCAAGCCCCAGCCGCGCGAAGAGCTCGAGGGCCTCGGACAGCCGGTACTCCGGCGTCCCCATGGTGTGCCCGACCAGCGTCACGGGGCCATCCCCGGGAGCCCCGCGGCCCCCAGGATGCGGTCCATGAGCACGTGTGTCTCCAGGGCGTCCTGGGGGGAGATGCGCGGCTGTCCCCCGCCCCGCACGGCCTCCAGGAAGTCCTGGACCTCCTGCCGGAATCCCAGCCTGTCGTGGACCGACGACCACCCCATCGCGAGAGGGGTGAGCCGGGTCGTCCGTTCCTCGGTCCGCGTGACCACCGTGACCCGCTCGGGGGCGTCCACGACCACGCTGCGCCCCTCCCCGTACGCCGCGATCCGTTCCATCCACTGGCCGCAGGACCTGTTGGCGATGAGCACGCCCACGGCGTGGCGGAAGCGGACGTGGGCGACACAGGAGGTTTCGTAGTACGGATCGGTGTACTGGGCCGTCGCCACCACGTCCACCGCGTCGCCGCACACCCACCGCATGAGGTCCACCACGTGGATGGCGTTTTCCAGGGTCGCCCGGAACTCCGTCCCCGGGCGGTTCTTCTCCGCCAGCAGGACGTCGGGCGGACGGTCCCTCCAGGCCTCCTTCAGCGCCACGTACGCGGGCGCGTACCGACGGTTGAAGCCCACGAGGAGGATCCGGCCGGAGCGCTCCGCCGTCCGCACGAGGCGCTCCGCGTCCGCGACCGTGGTGGCCATGGGCTTCTCCAGGAAGACGTGCAGCCCTCGCTCGAGCAGCCGCGAGGCGATCTCCACATGGGTCTCCTTCGGGGTCAGCACGAAGGCGCAGTCGGCCTCCACCTCGTCGAGAGAGCCGTACACCCGCGGGATGTTGAAGCGCCGGGCCAGGGCCGCCGCCGACTCCCCGGACCGGCTCGTGACGCCGTCCAGGACGCAGTCGGAGTCCACCAGAATGGGAAGGTAGATGGTCCGCGCGATCGACCCCGCTCCCACGACGGCGACCCGCATTACCCCTGCACCTCGCCCACCAGCTGGTCGATCATCATCTCCTCGTCGGGGCGGAGCTCTCGCAGGGGCCTCCGCACAGTCGCCGACTCGATGACGCCCCGGCGGCGAAGCACGGCCTTGTAGCTCGCCACGGGGGGCAGGGCGGACAGCTCTGCGTCGACCCGGGTGATGAGGGCCTGCACGTCCTCGGCCCCCGTCCCCTCCCGGACCCTCCTGAAGAGCTCCACAAACAGCCGAGGGAAGCAGGCCGCTGTGCCGGAGATGACGCCTGCGACGCGCAACCAGAGGGCCGAGAGGATGCGCGCGTCGCACCCGATGAGCACGGGGACCTCGCACTCCACGTACTCCCGCACCATCTTCGGGTTGCACCCGCTGTACTTTATCCCCGCGAGGCTCTCGCGCATCCTCCGCACGACGCCCGGGGGGATGTCCACGCCCACGTTGTCCGGAATGCTGTACAGGTAGACGGGGCTTGAGACCTCCGCCGCCACGCGTCCGAAGTGGTTGACCATCGCCTCCTCGTCCACGCGGTAGAAGAGAGGGGGGAGCACGGCGACGCCGTCTGCCCCGCTCTCCCCCATTTGCCGACCGAGCTCAACCGTGTCCTGGGTGGTGAAGCAGCTACAGTGGCCCACGACCGGAATGCGGCCTCCCGCCACCTCGAGGGCAACCCGGACGAGCTCGAGGCGCTCTGCGGTGTTCAGCAGCATTCCCTCCCCCGTGGTTCCCCCGACGAAGACGCCGTCGATCCCCGCGTCCAGCAGGTCGGCGAGATGGCGCCGGAAGGAGGGAAGGTCCAGCGATCCCCCGGGGGTCAGCGGAGTCACCGTGGCGGCGACGACTCCCTCTAACGTCCTCATAGGAAACCTCCCCGCGCGGTCCGAGGGACGCCCCGGGGCTCACGCCCGCACCCGGGCCCCCTCTCCCGCCCCGACTCCCGAGAGTCCCGCCGCTCCCGAGGTGCCTTCCCATCCCGCACGAGACACCTCCCTCCCGTCACTGGGGACTCCCCACGACGTGGGCCTTCTCCTTCTGGCCCGTGCGGGCGCCCTGCCCGCGTCCCTCGGCGGCGTCCTCGGGGTCGAGGGGAGTCCTCCCGCACCCCAGAGCCCTCGAAATGGCCCGCGCCGTCTCCACCACGTGGGGAGCGATCCGGGCGATGGCCTGGGGGGTCATGCGGTACGCGGGCCCCGCCACGCTGATGGATGCGCAGACGGTCCCCGTGTGGTCGAAGATGGGCGCGCCCACGCACTTGACTTCCGGGTCGTGCTCGCTGTTGTCGACGGCGTACCGACGCCTCCGCGTGAGCGCGAGTTCGCGGAGGAGGCGCCGGGGGTTGGTGATCGTGGTCCTGGTGTACTTCTTCAGCCCGTACTCTCGAATGAGGCTCTCGATATCGTCCTCGGCCAGGAAGGCGACGTACGCCTTGCCGACCCCCGTGCAGTGAAAGGGGGCGCGCCCCCCGATGCGCGAACCCACCTGGACCACCGAGCGGGTCTGGATCCGGTCGATGTAGATCATCTCGCCCTCGGACAGGATGGTCAGGTGGACCACCTCCCGCGTGGCCTCTGCGAGCCTCTCGAGGTACGGCCGCGCCACGTCCCGGAGCGTCACGCGGTCCAAAAAGGCCTGCCCGAGCTCCAGGAGCCCCGGTCCCAGACCGTAGCGCCCGAGACCGTCGACGACCACGAACCGCTCTGCCACAAGCGTCCTCACGAAGGCGATGAGCGTCGTCTTCGGAATGCGGAGCCTCCGGCTCAGATCGGACAGCCTCTGCGGTCCCCCTTCCGCGAGGGCCCTCAGGATGCGCGCCGCCTTCTCGATGGAGTGGACCGATCCGGGACGACCCCGCCGCATGATCGTGCCCCCCCGCCTCCCTACTCCTCACTCCTCACGGACCGCCCCCCGATCAACCGATCCGAGGGCTATGGGAATTATACGAATAGAGTTCGTTAATGACGAACACCCATTCAACGCCGTCAGCCGAGTTCCTCCTCCCCGAGGGGCAAATCCGGGCCCGAGGACCCGCGCGGCCGGAGCGTCCCGACGCCACGCCCCACTCCCCGCACCCCGGGAGCGATTCCGGCATCTCCCCCGGCGGGCAGGACGGCCCCCGCGGGAGGGTGTACCCACCCGTGGCGAGGTGGGAAGACGCGAGTCCGGGAAGCGCATGGCGGCATCGCCTTGTAACGCCGCCCGAGGCCCCGCCGGGTGGACTCTGCAGGGGGGGGAGCCGGGCTGCCCGTCCAACCCTCCCCGGCTCCTCGGCAGGGCCCCCATCCCGGACCACGGCCCCTCTGGCCTCGGCGCTGAGGGGATGGCAGAATCTAGACTGGAGTGTAGGGCCGTTTTGGACGCATCCGTGACGGAGGGATCGACGCATGCCACGCCGATCGCGAGCGAAGACGCTGGACGAGGGGACCGCGGTGCGCGAGAGGCCCGCGCCCGAGACCCCTCCGGATCCCGCGTACGAGCCCTGCCCTCGCTGCAAAGAGCCCGTTCCCGTGCAGACCTCCTATCACCACGAGTGTCTCCTCTATCCCCCGGAGACCATGCGGCGCGTGTACGGCGAGAACTGGCGGGACCTGTTTCCCGAGTACGAAGACAGGGGGAGGAAGCGACGGACGGCCGAAGAGGGCGCCGCGAACGAGGGCGGAGAATGAGGATCCGGCCTGCGCGTATGCTCCTCGAGCGCCGCCGCGCCCGCCGAGGGGTACCGCCAGGCACGATGTGGGGTCCGGAAGGCGCCCTGGGGCCCCCTGCCCCATGGAGCGGAATGTCCCCTGGGCGCGGGAGACGAGGGTCGGGATGCCATGCGATCCTGTTGCACCGCCCCTCCGGGGGTGTCTCTCAGGTCCAGCGTGTCAGCCACTGGACGATCCGCGAGAGAACCTGGCCCCGCACCGGCGAGTCCAGAACGATCCAGTCGAGGTGCTTCCCTCCAGGGATCTCCATGAGCTCCTTGGGTTCCCGGGCGTGGGCGTACAGGCTACGCGCTTCCTCGACGGGATGGAGTTCGTTATCCGCACCGTGCACGATGAGAAGGGGCCGAGGACTGATCTGATGTACCACGCGTTCGGGTCGAAAGGCGTAATACGCCTCCGCGGATCGGAGCGTAATATCGACACCGAATCGAGCGTGGCGACCGTACATGTCCTCTTCCACCAAGACCCACGTGGAGGGGTCTAGCGGGACCACATCCCACGGGCTCACGAGTCGGGACCGGCCCGTCACCACACGACGCCGACGGTCTTCGTCGATCTGATCAAGCATGGCATGCCAGTCGCGCTCGGTCCGGGATGCTCGCACTGCTCGACCGGCATCGCCGACGCCATTGACGCACACGACAGCCCGAATCCGCGCATCCTCGGCGGCGGCCTGGACAACGATGCCACCCCCCAGCCCCCAGCCGAGAGCCGCGATGCGGCGGGAGTCGATTTCCGGCCGCTGCTCGAGAAAGGTCACCGCATTGCAGAGATCCTCAACGAACTCAGAAGGAATCAGCCGCCCTCGCTCCCCCTCGCTCGTCCCAAAGCCGCGATAGTCAAACGCGAGACAGGCGTACCCCGCTGCCGTGAGTGGACCCCAGAACCGGGCCGGCATGATTTCCTTGAGCCCCTGGTACCCGGAGCAGAGGACGACCGCCGGCAATCGTTCATCCCGGTCCCCGCCTCCATCGGGCATCTGAAGGAGCCCCTCCAGACGAATCCCGTCGCTGTAAAAAATCACCTCGTCCGTCCGCAACGTGCGCACCTCCGTAAGCCTCGTCCCTCTCCTGGCCCCTTCCGGGGGTACTGGACCCACCAAATCCCGCACCCCGCGACACCGAGATTGACATCAACCGGTCAACCTCCTAGAATGGTATCAAATGATTCTTAAATATGCAAAGACGATTCAAACGATTCATCCCCCCGATGACGACTTCCTCGCTCGCCTGGCCCGCGCGCAACCGCGCCTCTCCCCCAAGATGGCCCAGCTGGCGACGTTTCTCGGTGAGCAGTATCTCCGAGCGGCTTTCATGAGCACCCGCGAACTGGCCGCGGCTGCCGGGGTGAGCCTCGCCACCGTCGTGCGCTTTCCGACCCTCCTTGGCTACCGGAACTTTGAGGAACTGCGCGCGAGCATCCAGGACAGAGTGAATTTCGACCTCACAGGAGTGGACCGACTTCGGTCGTTGCCAACCACCGACCGATCTGCTGCGGGGCTCCTGCGTCGCATCATCGAAGCCGACGTGGAGGCCCTCCGAACTGTTTTGCGCACGTTCTCCGAACCCCAGTTCGAGCGATTTCTGGGGACCATCCTGCGTGCGGAGCGGGTCACCATCCTGGGCTTTCGATACGTCAGGCCGCTGACGAGTTACTTTGCCTACTCCCTCAGCAAGATCAAATCGGGCGTGACCGGCATCTCCTATGCGGATTCGTCGCTCTACGACCGCATCCGACTCATGGACGAGGATGACGCTCTCATCGCCATTGCCTTCGCACGGTACCCACGAGACCTTGTCGATCTCGTCCGCTATGCTCACGGCCTGGGCACCGGCGTCCATATCCTCGCCATCACCGACAGTCCCCTCTCACCTCTGCTGCCGCTCGCGGAGGCCACCCTCTTCGCTAAAGCAGCCGTGCTGGATTTCGTTGGTTCCCTTGCGGCGCCGGCCGCACTCATCAACTGCATCGTCTCAGCCCTCGGAGTGCGGCTGGGCCAACAGGCGCTCCGCCGGCTGGAGGCGCTGGAGGACGCGGCCCGCGTCGCCAATATCTACGTAACGGCTGGAGGACACCCCGCGCCGACCCGCAATAGCCTCCTAGCCTTGCCTCGGAATCCCTCTCCACGGCCTCTACCATCACGTCGCCGACTCCAGCGTCCATGATCACGCTGGACCGCGTCTCGAAGATCTTCCGATCCGCCACCAGCACCATCCGAGCGGTTGAGGACGTCTCCCTCGAGATCTCCGCGGGGGAGCTGTGCGTCCTCATCGGACCCTCCGGATCCGGGAAGACAACCACGCTGCGGATGATCAACAGGCTGGAGGTTCCCACCAGCGGTCGGATCATTGTCAATGGACGCGATATCAGCCGTGCGGATCCGGTGCGGCTCCGGAGGACCATCGGCTACGTAATCCAGCAGGTAGGGCTGCTTCCCCACCTCACCGTTTCCGAGAACGTGGCGCTCGTACCACGGCTGCTGGGGTGGCCCGCGCGAAAGCGCCGAGTCCGGGCAGAGGAAATGCTCCAGCTTGTCGGGCTTCCCCCACGCGATTTCGCCGCCCGCTACCCGCGTGAGCTCTCGGGCGGCCAACAGCAACGTGTCGCCGTGGCCAGGGCTCTCGCGGGGGATCCTCCCATCGTGCTCATGGATGAGCCGTTCGGCGCCCTTGACCCTCTCACCCGCAAGCAACTCCAGCATGAGCTCCGCCGCATCCACGCCGAGGTCAGAAAGACGATCGTCTTCATCACCCACGATGTGAGCGAAGCCTTTCTCCTGGGGGACCGCATCGCACTCATGGCCGAAGGCCGGATCGTCCAGTACGGCACGCCTCCCGAGCTCCTCCGACAGCCGGCCACACCCTTTGTGACCGAGTTCATCGGCGACGACCGGGGAATGCTGACACTGCGCCACGTGAGAATGGCGGAACTAGCGGGACCTGTCCGGAATGCCGACGCAAAGCGCGGTCTGCGGATTCACGGTTCCTGCTCAGTTCTGGACGCCTTGCACCGCATTGCGGCAGCACGCTCCGACGACGACGGCCTTGAGATCTGTGATGACCGCGAGTGCGTCATCGGCTATCTATGTTACGCAGATCTCGTCAGGCGACTTGCAGACGTCGTGATCGCCGAGGGGGAGGTCGGAGGATACCCGGATGCACTACCTGCTCGCTAATCCCTCTAGCGTCCTCGTCCTCACTTGGCAGCACCTGCGGATCGTCGGGACCGCCGTCTTCCTCGCCCTCCTGATCGGCATCCCCACGGGGGTGGCGATCACGCGGGTGCGGTGGCTGGCCGCGCCCGTTCTCGCGACAGCGGGGGTGCTGTATACCATCCCGAGTCTCGCTCTCTTTGCCGTCCTCATTCCGCTAACGGGCCTCGGGGAGCGCCCCGCGATTGTGGCTGTCCTCGTGTATTCGCTCCTCGTGATCATCCGCAACACGGTCGCCGGGATCGATGCGGTGGAGCCGTCGATACGGGAGGCCGCCCACGGCATGGGAATGACGCCCTGGCAAAGACTCCGCCTCGTCGAGATCCCCCTCGGGCTTCCCGTCATACTGGCCGGGATCAGAGTGGCGACCGTCGCAGGCATTGGGATCGCGACGATCGCAGCGTACGTGGGGGCAGGAGGTCTCGGAGTCCTCATCTTCGACGGGATCCGCACCTTGAATCTGGACACAGTGGTAGCGGGTGCCCTCTCCGCATCCGCGCTCGCCCTCGCGGCGGACTGGGCGTTCGTCCAGCTGGAGTCCCACGCCCGGCGCGACCGTTCCAGAGGCGTATCGTGAGCGGGACCTCATGGGATTTTGTGGGCTACATCCGTGCGCATCCTGTCCACTTCCTCCACCTGCTCGGGCAGCACGTCGAACTGACCGTCGTCTCCGTCGCCCTCGCCACTGCCCTGTCGCTGCCCTTGGCCATCGTGGCCAGTCGGTGGGAGAGGTTTGCGAAGGTTGCAACGTGGCTCGCTGGCCTCGGTCAAACCGTCCCCAGCCTGGCATTGCTGGCGTTCATGCTCCCCTTCCTGGGGATCGGTTTCCGCCCGTCGGTGGCCGCGCTAGCCATCAGAGCCGTGTTGCCCATCTTTCTCAACGCGTACGTGGGCATTCGCACCGCCAGTCCCGCCGCCCTAGAGGCGGCGCGGGGCATGGGCGCCAGCGACGCGCAGCGTCTGTGGTTGGTCGAACTACCCCTCGCCAGTCCGGTGATTATGGCCGGCATCCAAACCGCCACCGTGCAGAACGTCGGGATCGCGGCGATCGCCGCGTTTATCGGCGGCGGAGGACTCGGGGATTTGATCCTCCAAGGGCTGCAGATGCTCGATCCGTCGGTCCTGCTCGCTGGAGCAGTCCCGGTCGCCATGCTCGCGGTTGCTGCCGACCTCCTCTTGGGCCGCATACGCCGTCTCGTCGTCCCTACAGGGCTACAGGCGAGGAGCGGGTAGGCACTGATGAACAGCACTCGCAGCCTAGCCGTCGCAGAGTTCGTCCTCGGCCTCTCGTGGACCACTCTTCCGCCGGACATTCAGCGCCAGGCCCTCCGGTGCGTGCTGGACCTGTGCGGCTGCGGTCTTGCGGGGAGCCGGACACGGGTGGCGGCAATCCTTCGGACGTACGTCCGCGAGACATACGGCCCCGGGGGTGCCACCGTGATTGGCTCGCGAGAGCCCGCATCATCATGCGGCGCTACGCTGGCGAATGCCTTCGCAGTATCCGCCTTGGATCTCGACGACGGAGATCGGTTGACGAAGGGACATCCGGGGGCCGTCATCTTCCCTGCCGCCCTCGCTGCAGCTCAAGAAGCCGGGCGGTCCGGAGCCGAGTTCCTCACGGCGGTGGTGGCGGGGTACGAGGTAGCAATGCGCGCTGGACGAATCCTCCATCCCCTCTACCGCTTCTACCATGGGACGGGGGCCTGGGGGCCGATAGGTGCGGCGGCTGCCGCTGCACGCCTCCTGGGGTGTGACGCGGGCGGCATTTGGCACGCCATGGGCATCGCAGAGTTCCACGCCCCGATGACTCCCGAGATGCGGTCCGTCGACCACCCCAGCATGCTCAAAGATGGCATCGGGTGGGGAGCCGCTGCCGGGATGGCAGCCGCTCGTCTCGCAGCGTTGGGGTTCACAGGAATCCCGAGCCTCTTCGATGCCGGAGACCTAGCCGATGCGCTCACGACGAGTCTGGGCCAGGAGTACCTGATTGAGCGGCTGTACGTCAAACCGTATCCGTGTTGCCGGTGGGCCCAGCCGGCGATCACGGGAGCCCTTCACGCCCTTCGTGAGCTGCACGTCGCGGCACCAGAGGTCGCCCGCGTGCGCGTACACACCTTTGAAGCCGCTACCCACCTCAGAGTGACCGCTCCCGCAACAACCGAGGAAGCCCAGTTTAGCCTGCCCTGGGCCGTGGCGTGTGCGCTGGCCTACGGGACCGTCAGCCCCGAACACGTCCTCGAATCGGGTCTGGAGAATCCCCTGTGCCGCGAGCTGGCGGCCCGCGTCGAGATGGTGGTCGACACGGACCTTGAGCGATCCTTCCCCACGCGTGCGCTGGCCCGAGTAGAGGTGGAATCGGTCGATGGCCGCCGAGTCACCTCCCCCGTCGTAGGAGCCCCGGGCGATCCCGACACCGCTTTATCCGATGAGGCGCTGGAGGAGAAATTTCACCACCTAGCCGACCCAGTTGTCGGTCCAACGCTGGCCGACGAGATCATTCACGCGGTCTACAGACTCCCCGAGGCAAGGGACATGGCTGGCTTGGCGGCCCTCCTGAGCGCCCCAAGTCCGGGCGGGCCGGGGGGTCTCGCCCCAAGCCGCAAGTAGCGTGCCGAGAGGCGGAGACAGGCGGGAACGACACGTCCAGGAACTACGCAGACAGCACGAGTCAGGAGAAGCCAGAGGCCGAGGAGGGAGAGGGATGCGCAGGAGAGCGGCAAGCAGGCGGGCCCGAGCAGTCCACCGACGAGAATTCTTCACGTGGTGCGCCGGAGCGGCACTCACAGTAGCCACGGGTTCCGGTCGGACAGCTGTCGCGGCCACGCCCAAGCCGAAAGTCGTCGTGGGGTCGAAGAACTTCACAGAGCAGCTCATCTGCGGTGAGCTGGCGGCTGCACTCCTAGAAAATGCCGGATATCCCGTCGAGCGAAAGTTACGATTAGGAGGAACCGCCATTTGCCACGAAGCCCTGATCTCGGGAAACATCGACACCTACGTAGAATACACGGGCACGGGACTGACCGCGATCCTCAAGCTGGCGCCGGAGCCTGACCCCGCTCGCGTGTATGATACGGTTAAACGCGAATACGAGAAGCGCTTTCACGCCACCTGGCTTGCGCCGTGGGGATTTAATGATACCTACGCCCTGGTCATGCGGCGAGACCGTGCAAACCAGCTCGGGGTGCGGACGATTTCCGACCTCAGAGGAAAGGCGAGTGGTCTCACTCTAGGGGCGACGCAGGAATTTCTGGTTAGGCCGGACGGGCTTCCCGGTCTTGAGAAGACGTACGGGATCCCGTTCAAGGCCACTCGGGGAATGGACTTCGGCCTCATGTATCAAGCCGTCGCAGCCGGAGACGTCGATGTCATCTCGGCTTTCTCCACCGATGGCCGCATCGTCTCCCTCGGCCTCGTCGTTCTCCAGGATGACCGACACTACTTCCCACCCTATTACGCAGCGCCCGTCATTCGACTCGCCACCCTTCGCAAGGATCCGCATATCGCAGATGCATTGAATCAGCTCGCCGGGAAGATTAGCGACAAAACCATGGCCAGCCTGAATCTCCTCGTGGATCAGAGCAGGGAAGACCCGGCCGACGTAGCACGGGCCTTTCTCCGACATCTTGGTGTTGTGAGATAGCCGGACCGGGAGGAAATTTGCCGGTCAGGGGATGTATCGTCGGATCATGTACGGCCCGACCGATTGGACGAAGATGGCCGATCCGGCGTTCTGCCGTTGAGCGTGTTGGTGGATTCTGCCGTCCAACAGGTGAAATGTGACCTCCCTCCCCGTTTGGGGTGTAGGCGGGGGATATGCGCATCGAGCGTGATCCGGTCAGGAGATCCCGCAGACGGTATGCGGAATGGCGGAGCGTCAGTCCTGGCGGTCTCTCCGCCTCTCGTCCCGTCCCATCCTCACCGGCATCCTCCACCGGGCTCAAGGCGCCCCGGGTCGAGGGCTGCCCAGGCAGATAGGCCTGGAACGCGCGTCGAGCGTCGTAGGGCGTCCCATCACGCAGCATCGCCCAGCTCAGCCAAGCCAGGCGCGCGGCGAAGGCGCAAACCGTCGCAGCGTAGCCCAGGCCTTTGCCAACCCGGTCGTGCCGCCAGAACCGCCGACCGATGGCCGTGTACTCGCACCTGTTGTGGGCCTCAAGCCCCAGGATGCGTCGGCCATGCCGGCTGTCGCGCGTGGTCTGCACGCCTGCGGCCTGTCTCCCGGCCGAGGCGGACACGGCGGGTCCAGCCCACACCGGGCGACGACCTCATCGGCGGTGCGCAACCAGCCCGGATGGCTTAGTTCGCCGAGGACGGTCCCGATCGCGAGCGGTCCGCAGAACGGGATCTCATCGCGATGGTGCCGGACGCCCACCTGCGCCAGCAGGTCGCGGATGCGGTGCTCCGGGGGCCCAGAGGATCGGGTCGACGAGGTCCAGGGAGAGCTGCGTCCCACCGGCGGCCGGCTGGAGGACACGGTGGCGTCTGCGGGCGGCAGGGCCAGGGTAGTGAGCGCCGTCCGCCGCACCTGCACGGCTGCGGCACGGCCGGAGTGGCCAGACCCGGCCTGCCGCAGGAGCTGGCTGAACTCCTCCAGCGAGAGCGCCAGGAGCCGCGCTGGGGGCAGCAGGTCGTGAGTCCCGAGGGGCAGGGGCGTGCGCTGATTGACCCGCGTAATCGGGTGCGGCTCTCGGGGTGGAGCACGCACTGCGGGGCGGCCGCGCGACTCTGGGCCGCCCATTCGTAAGGAGCGTGGCGGCCTGCAGGGCGTCGATCGCATCGCCCTTCCGCTCGCACGTCTGGGTGCGCGCAGGTGGCGGACCTGCCCAGCCGACACCGTCGCCGGGGGCTGGCCCGGCCGGACGCACAGATCGCGCCTCGCCCGCCAGGAGATGCCGGGGCCTCGAACGCACACCGACCCGGCCTCACACGCGGTAGCCAGGCGCTGCGTCCCCTCGCCCAGCCCGAAGCCCTCGGGGAGGCCGGTCGTGTGGAGCGTCCGCGGCAACACGATCTGATCCTGGCCCGGAAAGGAGTGCAGGGCGACGACTGCGGTCACCCGCGTGGCCGGATCGACCCCGACGGGCACCGACAGCCCATCCTCCAGGGGGTCGCCATCGGCGGGGGAGAGGCCGTAGGGCTCTACCAGATCCTCGAAGGTGGGATCAAAAACCTCGGCGAACGCGAATAGGGGAGTCCCCTCCTTTCCCATTGTGACCTCGGGGGAAGGGGGTACGCCCGGGGCTCGTGCCCGGCCAGCGCCCTTGTCGGCGATGCGGCCGTCAGTGCGGCCAAGCGTCCCATCCCTGGCGGGTGGCGACGGGCTCCGCGGACGGGTGCCACAGGCTCCTGGAGGGGCTGTGCAGCCGAGTGGTGGGAGGTGGCTCCCTCCCGCCGCTCGGCCCTCCTGCCTGCGGCGCCCGGGATTCCTGTCTGGGGACCGCGCGGGCGGGGCGTCCTCCCTCGTCCGCAATCGGGGCGCCAGATGCCCTGCGGCTCTCCGCGGCGGTCTCTCAAGATGGTCGGCAAGACAAAAACATCTCCATGAAGGGAGGGAAACCTTGGTAGCTGCCTCGGGGGTCCTCTCATAGCCCGAGTCAGTATACAAGGTGAACCATGGGCCCGCTCCAGCCGGAGAGACTCGCCGCTCAACTCAAGGAGGGCCTCCATCGCCTGTATGGGGAGAGGCTCAAGGGTGTGTTCCTGTACGGCTCCGTCGCACGCGCTGAAGCCGGAGAGGGCTCGGACGTGGACGTCCTCATCATCCTCGACCGGATCGAACGGTACGCCGCCGAGGTAGACAGAACGGGCGAGCTCATCTCCGGCCTCTCCCTCGAGTACGGGGTCTCCATCAGTCGGGTGTTCGTGGAGGAACGAGATTGGACGCAGAGGAGCACGCCGTTTCTAGACCGCGTGCGGGCCGAAGCGGTCGCCCTGTGAAAAGCGAGACCAAGGGACTGTTTAGAGAAGGCGGAACGCTCCCTTGCCGCGGCGGAGGTGCTCCTCAGGGAAGGAGATGCCGACTTCGCAGCTGGCCGTGCCTACTACGCCATCTTCTACGCGGCTTCGGCGCTTCTTTTCGAACGAGGACTCTCCTTCAGAAAACACAGTGCAGTCCATGCGGCCTTTGGGCGGGAGTTTGTGCAGACAGGGATCCTGGATGCAAGGTTCCACCGCTGGCTCCTGGACGCCTTTGACAAGCGGCTCCAGGCCGACTACGGCGTGGACGTCCTCCTCGGACCTGAAGACGTGCAGCGCATGATCGAACAGGCGCGAGAGTTTGTGGGGGAAGCCACGCGGTATCTGGAAGGGGCGGTGGCGGATTAGAAGATTAAAGAGGGACGATGCCTGAGCGAGAATCCCGAGGTGGCCCTGCCGACGTCCCTCAGGGACCCGGGGCTCTCAACGACTCCTCCGCAGAGGAGGAGGAACCAGGACATGAAGACCGGCCTACCTTGCAGAGGCCGCACTATCCAGCGGGCCAGATCCCGCTGACCCTCCTCCGGGAGTGCTACACTCCTCTCCCTCGCACCCGGGCATGGCAAACCTCGTCTCCCAACTCCGTCTCTCCACGGGAGGCGGCGGATCTCCGCGAGATCCTACGGCACAGGGTATGCCAAGTATACCTCCAGACCCCTGTGAGGAACTGCAACCATCCCAACCTCATCAAGCAGGGCAACGAGCGGCCGCCGGGTCCCTCCCACACGTATCCCAAGCCGCCTCCAGCCCCCTGGGCGGCTTCAGCAACGATCCGGGGCGACCCTGCCGGCTCGGCGGATCCCCTACTCCTCGCAGCACATCCCCTCTCGCACGCTACGCTACCCCGCCGCCAGTCACCCGCGGCATCGCACCGTGGCCACGTGAGCGCGCCCCAAGCGGCGTGAGCGCCAACGGGATGACATTTTCAGGTGGCCGTTAGAGTCGCATCGCGTCTTGACGTGCTCCAGCAGTCCTCGGTGACCTGGGCCGCCCGGGTGGTGGACGCGAAGCCTTCCTAAAACCCCCCGCCGACCGGGCCAGATCGCTCACCTCGTCGAACGTCGCGCAGACTCGGCCAAGGTCGGATCAGTGCTGGCTCCTGTGGCGTGATCCGACCTTGCACGGCGACAAACTCCCGAGTCTCCCCCTTCGCCCGACACAGCTCCGGACCGAGGCCATGGGCTCGGGCGGGATGCGCGACGCGCGGCCCGCCCGTTCGTGAGGAGCGTGGCGGCCTGCAGGGCGTCGATCGCATCGCCCTTCCGCTCGCACGTCTGGGTGCGCGCAGGTGGCGGACCTGCCCAGCCGACACCGTCGCCGGGGGCTGGCCCGGCCGGACGCACAGATCGCGCCTCGCCCGCCAGGAGATGCCGGGGCCTCGAACGCACACCGACCCGGCCTCACACGCGGTAGCCAGGCGCTGCGTCCCCTCGCCCAGCCCGAAGCCCTCGGGGAGGCCGGTCGTGTGGAGCGTCCGCGGCAACACGATCTGATCCTGGCCCGGAAAGGAGTGCAGGGCGACGACTGCGGTCACCCGCGTGGCCGGATCGACCCCGACGGGCACCGACAGCCCATCCTCCAGGGGGTCGCCATCGGCGGGGGAGAGGCCGTAGGGCTCTACCAGATCCTCGAAGGTGGGATCAAAAACCTCGGCGAACGCGAATAGGGGAGTCCCCTCCTTTCCCATTGTGACCTCGGGGGAAGGGGGTACGCCCGGGGCTCGTGCCCGGCCAGCGCCCTTGTCGGCGATGCGGCCGTCAGTGCGGCCAAGCGTCCCATCCCTGGCGGGTGGCGACGGGCTCCGCGGACGGGTGCCACAGGCTCCTGGAGGGGCTGTGCAGCCGAGTGGTGGGAGGTGGCTCCCTCCCGCCGCTCGGCCCTCCTGCCTGCGGCGCCCGGGATTCCTGTCTGGGGACCGCGCGGGCGGGGCGTCCTCCCTCGTCCGCAATCGGGGCGCCAGATGCCCTGCGGCTCTCCGCGGCGGTCTCTCAAGATGGTCGGCAGGGCAAAAACATCTCCCTGAAGGGAGGGAAGCCTTGGTAGCTGCCTCGGGAGTCCTCTCATAACCCGAGTCAGTCTCCAAGGACATGCAATGGCGCGCGTCCCCTACCTCGACCGAGCAGATCTCCGGCCGGAGGATCGAGACATCTACGACGACCTCACAGCACAGCGGGGGGAGGTCATCAACCTCTTCCGTGCCCTCGCCCACACCCCGGCCCTTCTCCGGCCGCTTCTGGGCTACAGCACCGCCCTCCGCCAGCGCCTCCGGCTGGACCCCTGGCTCCGCGAGCTCGCCATCCTGACCGTCGGGCGCCTCGCGGGCGTGGAGTACGAGTTCACCCACCACTGGAACATCGCCCGCGGGCTGGGCGTGCCCCGGGAGAAGCTCGCCGCCCTGGAGGGGGAGCAGTTCATGGAAGACCCCGTGTGGAGCGAGGAGGAACGGGCCGTCCTCCGGTACAGCGCGGAGGCGACTCAGAGGGTGCACGTGAGCGAGGCGACTTTCTCAGGCCTCGCCCGTTTCCTGGACACGCCCCGGATCGTCGAGCTCGTCCAGGTCGTGGCCTACTACAACATGATCGTCCGTATCCTCGCCCCGCTCGCTATCGACCTGGAGCCGGGCAGAACCCGAGTCTGAGGGGGGAGGGACGATGACGGATCTGGAGCGATACCTCCTGGAAGAGTGGGTGGAGGAGTACCGGACCGGACGCCTCCTCCGGCGAGAGGTCCTGCGGCGGCTCGCGGTGTACGCGGGAGGCGCCGCGCTGGGGGCCGCCCTGGCCGAGGCCCTCGGCCTCACTGTCTCCAGCGACGAAGTGGCCGAAGCCGCGGCCGGTCCGCCCCCGGCGCCCGGGGGCACGACCCCCCAGGTGGCGCCGGACGATCCCCGGGTGGAGGCGGCCACGATCACCTTCCCCGACGGCACAGTGACAGTGCTCGGCTACCTGGCCAAGCCCCGGCGGGGTCCCCGCGCCCCGGGCATCGTCGTCATCCACGAGAATCGCGGGCTCGTGGAGCACATCAAGGACGTCGCCCGGCGACTGGCCAGGGCCGGGTATGTCGCCCTGGCGCCGGATCTCGCCTCCCCCGAAGGCGGCACGGACCGCTTCAGCGACCCGGCCGCGGTGACCGCCCTGCTCGGCCGCACTCCGCCGGCTCGCCTCGTCTCCATGCTGAACGCCGCCGTGGGCGCCCTCCAGCGTCGGCCGGACGTCTACCCCGATCGCGTCGGGGCCGTGGGCTTCTGTTTTGGGGGTGGCCTGGCCTGGCGACTCGCGACCAGCAATCCCTCCCTCCGCGCCGTCGTCCCCTTCTACGGGCCGAACCCGCCCCTCGAAGACGTCCCGAAGATCCGCGCAGCCATCCTGGCTATCTACGGGGCGCTCGACCAGCGCATCGACGCGGGGATCCCCGAGATCCGAAACGCCCTCGAGAAGGCGGGGATCGTCCACGAGGTCATCGTCTACCCGGGGGCCGATCACGCCTTCTTCAACGATACCGGGCCCCGGTACAACGCCCGCGCGGCGGGGGACGCCTGGGCCCGGACGCTCGCGTGGTTCGCACAGCACCTCGCCCCGTGACGACCGCCCCGCGGGCCCGGCCGGACCGCCCGACGCCGTGATGACGAAAGAGCCCGCGCGCTCGCCGGCAGAGTAGAGCCCCAGGTCGTGCGGTAAGACCGGGAGCGGCAGAGACCTGCTGTGAGGACCCCCCTGACGGGCCCCCCCAAGGACACACCGTGCCGCTCCCCGTCAGAAGATCTCCCCAGGCCCAATCCAAACTTCGCGTGCTTCTGACGACTCTGTGCATCTCCTTCCGTCTCCTCTCTCTTCATGGTGATGGGTGGCTCGACCCCCACCTCCCCCCTCATGTCCGGTCCTCTCCTGTCGTCTCCTGGCCCTTCCTGAGCTCCCTCCCGTAATCGGCCCACTCCAGAGCGGTCGCCTCGATCATCCCGGTCTCCCACACCCCCCTCCGCGCGGATCTGCTCCCCCACCCGCTGGGAGCACGTGGTGTAGCCGCACACCGGGCGGGCGGCGGAGACGCACCGGACATGTGCAGCTGGACCTCGCTTTCCGACTCCGGCGCGAAGATTCTCGAACACAACCTCCTTTCGTGCTTTCGTCCCGCCGGTAGCGCAGGGTGGGAGGGAGGGGCAGCCGCCCTCACAGCTCCTCCCACCGGCCCTCCGGCCCCCGTTTCCCCGCCCCAATTCCGAAACGGCTGAGCCTCCCCTCCAGGGACCTTGACGGACCCGTGCCGGTGGCGTAAATTTGAGACAATGTCCCAGAAATCTCCCGGATCGGGCAGTGGCTCCCGGAACCTCCGGGAAGGGTTACGCCTCCTCGAGTGGCTGAGCCGCTGCCCCGAGGGCGCGGGGGTCCGCGAGGCCGCCGCTGCCCTGGGCCTGACCCACAGCTCCGCTCACCGGTTCCTCGAAACCATGCGCGTCGCCGGCTGGGTGACCCAGTCTCCGACGACACGCAAGTACGAGCTGGGCCCTCTCGCCGTCCGCGTGGGCATCAGCGCCCTGGCGCGCATGGATCTCCGGAAGGTGGCGAACCGTGCCCTGCGGGAGATCGCCGAGCGGACGGGGGAAACGGCCTACCTGGGCGTGCTGATTGGGGCCCAGGTGGTCTACGTCGACATTGTGCCGGGGGCCCGCACGATCGGGATCTACAGGCCCGTCGGGTGGATGTACTGGGCCTTCCGGACGGCCGTCGGAAAGGTGCTCCTCGCCGACCTCCCGCCGGACCGCCTCCGGGAGCTCCTCCCGGAGGGGCGGCTCCCCCGGACGGGCGCACGGGGATGTGTCTCCCTGGCCTCGCTTCACCGGGAACTGAGTACCGTCCGGGCCGCCGGATACGCGATCAACGACGAGGAAAGCGAGCCGGGAGTGTACGGGATAGCGGTCCCCATCCGCGACGGCCGGTCGCAGGTCATCGCGGGCCTGGGCATCGGGGGTCCCAAGGACCGCGTCCGGCCGCGCCGCCCCCAGCTGGTGGCGCTCCTCACGGGGTTCGCCGAGGCCATTTCCGCCTCGCTCGGGTATCCCGGGACCGCCCCCGCCTGGAATTCCCTCGCCGAGCAGGACAGGAAGAAGGGAGGATGAGGGAGGATGGGAGGTCTTCGTATCCGGCCGTTGGACTGGGGCACGTTGGAGACTGACCGGTCCACGCTCACGTACCTGCGGCACTTCGGTGAGCGGATGGAAATCCCGTGTCTCGTGTGGGTGATCGAGGGCGGCGAGAGCCCCGTCATCGTGGACACGGGCCCCCCGGATCCCGAGTGGTCCTCCCAGTACCACTTCCCCATGAAGCCCCGGGCGCCCCACCAGGAGCCGCGCGAGTCCCTGAGACGGATTGGCGTCGATCCCGCGTCCGTCCGGACCGTGATCCTCACCCACCTCCACTGGGACCATGCCTTCAACAACGCCCTCTTCCCCCACGCCACCTTCTACGTCCAGAAGTCCGAGTTGCAGTATGCGATCGCCCCCCTCCCCGTCCACGCGCGAGGGTACGAAGCGGTGACCATCGGCATGCGGCCGGACTACATCACCCACACCCCGCTCACGCTCCTGGAAGGCCCGGCCGAGATCGCTCCCGGCATCTCGGTCGTCCCCACGCCCGGCCACAGCCCGGGGAGCCAGACGGTCGTCGTCGAGACGTCCGGGGGCCGGTACCTCCTGGCGACCGACACGGTCCCCCTGTACGAGAACTGGGAGTCCGGGAACCCCCTTATCCCCCACCTGCCGAACGCCATCCACGTGGGCCTCGTGGAGTACTTCGAGAGCTTCAGGACGCTCGAGCGTCTGGGCGGGACCATCCTCCCGGGCCACGACCCCCTGGTCCTCAAAAGAGAGGTGTACCCGTGACGGATGTGGCCGCCTTCCACGAGCGCATCCTCGTCGGGAACATGCACGACGACCTCGGGTTCGAGATCGCGAAGGCGAAGGAAGAGCGCAACCAGACAGGCCTCCTCGACACCCTCTACCTGGAGCGGATGGTCCGCGGCGGCGTGGACCTCCAGTTCTACACGGTCGGGGGCGACGACCGCCACTTCGCCGGCCACGACGACCTGACCCTGGGCACGCTCAGGCGGATCGACATCTTCCTGGAGGAGCTGGACCGGTCGCCCCACTTCGTGCTGGCCCGCAACGCGCGCGATGTCGTGGACGCGAAGCGCTCGGGCAAGAGGGCCCTCGTCATGACCATCGAGGGGGCGGGCCCCGTGAGGGAGGACATCTCCCTGCTCCGCACCTTCTACCGCCTGGGAATGCGCTCTATCTGCCTGTGCTGGTTCAAGGCCAACCCCTCGGGGGACGGCGTGGGTGAGGTCCGGGATGGCGGCCTGAGCAACTTCGGCCGCGAGCTCATCGCCGAGATGAACCGCCTGGGCATGGTGGTCGACATCTCCCAGTGCGGGCCGCGGACGGTGGCCGACGTGCTGGCGCTGAGCACGCACCCCGTGATAGCCTCCCACAGCAACGCCGCGGGGTGCTACCCTCACCGCCGCAACCTCACCGACGAGCAGCTCCGGGCCCTGGCCGCCCGCGGAGGGGTCATCGGCCTAACGAGCTTCCCCGCCCACGTCCGCGACGGGACGCCCGGCCTCGAGCACTTTCTCGATCACGTGGACTACGCGGTCAAGCGTGTGGGTGTCGACCACGTGGGGATCGGCCTCAACATCATCCCCCACTCCGTCGAGGTCGCGAGCGCCTTCTTCGACAGGTCCAAGATCGAGTACTCGAAGATGTGGCTCCCGGGACTCGAGGACATCGATCGGATGCCCGAGGTGACGCGGGGGCTCCTGGCCCGCGGCTACTCCGAGGGCGACGTGGAGAAGATCATGGGGGGCAACCTCCTGCGCGTCCTCTCCACAGTCATGGGGTGAGAGGGAAACGCTCATGAGCACCCAGAGACGGGCCCGGCCGACGGGACAGGTCCCTTCCTCTCCCTTGTTCACGCTGACCGGTCTCAAGGAATGAGACGAGGATCGTCCATCCTGCACGGGGATCGGCTGCTCCGGAGTGCGGGGACCACGGCTCGACCAATAGGAGGTGATGAGGGGTGAGAGGACCGAGGAGATGCGGAGACCCGAGAGATCGGAGGATCACCCGCCGTCAAGTCCTCAGGGCAGCAAAGGATGCGGGCCTCGCAAGCCTGATTTCCTCATGGGCCGTGAAGCAGGCCTCCGCGGCGCCCCCAGGACGCCTGACGTGGCTCACCCATCCGGTGTTCGGCGACGTCACGCACGACTTGCTCCTCCGCTACAAGAATGAGACCGGCACCGAGGTAGTCCTCGACAAGGTTCCCTACCCCGGGCTGCGGGAGAAGGCCTACCTGGAATTAAGCTCCGGGAGCGACAGGTACGATTTAATCTCGATCACCCAAGATCTCTGGACGTGGGATATTAACGCCCGAATCGAACCCCTGGATGGGCTGATGCAGTCCCTTCCCCCCGAGGCTCCGTCCGATCTGAACGCCCGCTTGCTCAGCATGTTTCGAGGTCCCGACGGCAAACTCTACGGGTGGCCCCTCCGCTCGGGGGTCTTCATTCTGCACTATAGAAGAGATCTCTACGAGGAGATGAAGTTGACGGTCCCACGGACATGGGAGGAGTACAAGGCCAACGCCCGGGCACTAAACAAGCCCCCCGAGCGTTACGGCAATTTCATCATGGGCACACAGGACCAGTTTGCCTTTCACGACTGGCAGAACTACTTCTTCAACTTCGGGGGGAAACTGCTCTCCCCCGATCACCGCCGCTGCCTGATCAACTCCGAACAAGGAGTCCGCGCGACAGAGTATTGGCTCAGCTTTGTCAAGGAGAACCTCGTTCCTCCGGGGGCCGCCTCAGCCAAGTGGGACGACGAAATAGCTGCAATGCAACAGGGACTTGCGGCGCAGACGATCGGTTGGTCGCCCTATGCGATCCCGATCAACGATCCCAAAAAGTCGAAATTCTCGGGGAAATTTGGTTGGGCAGTCGCACCCGTCGATCCCAAGAGCGGTATGCGACACTCGGAGACGTTTCTCACATGCTGGGGTGTGTTTATCCCGCGAGCATCGCGGAACAAAGAAGCGGCGTATAAGTTCCTCGCCTGGATAACCAACCGCCAAAACGACCTTCTCATGGCGCTCGCGGGCAATGGCCCCGTGCGCAACTCAACCTACGCGCAGTCCATGTACGTCCGCATGAATCCGGCGGCTGCGGCTACGCTGGAGGCCCTGAAGTACGGCAACCCAGGGCTCCCGCCGCTCCCGAAACGGCCTGAAATTACCGTCTTGATCAACCAGGAGCTCAATGCCGGAGTGGCGGGGAAGAAGACCGCCAAGCAGGTTGTAGACGACATCGCCGCAGGGGTCACCCGACTCCTGTCGTCGTAGGGGATAGGCCGCCCGATGCGCGAGCCCGGAATCGGGTTCTCCCTACCCGTCTACGCCCTGCTCGCCGGTGTCCTAGTGTGGCCGATGGCGTACGTATTCTACCTGAGCTTCTACTCATTCCACCTCCTCACCGGCCAGATGAGCTTTGTGGCTCTCCACAACTACGCGGCCGTCGTGAAGGATGCCACGTTTCTCTCGGCCATCCGCAACACCTGCCTGTACACCAGCGCCTCCGTCACACTGGAACTCCTGCTCGGTGTAGGCATGGCTCTGCTCCTCCACCGGCCAGGCCGATTCATGGCCATAGTGCGCGGAGCTGTGATCGCTCCATGGGCCCTGTCGCCCGTAGTCGCGGGCCTCGTGTGGAGGATGCTCTTCCACTCCAATTACGGGATCCTGAACTACCTCCTGAGCCTGCTGGGCGTGCCGATGGGGCAGCTTCAGTGGTTGAGCACGCCCGGGCTCGCCATGGTGGCGGTCATCACCACGGAGGTGTGGCAAAACGCCCCCTTCGTGTACGTGATCGTGTACGCGGGCCTACAATCGCTTCCGGCCGAACCGGAGGAAGCCGCAGCGGTCGATGGGGCCAGCCCGTGGCAAATCTTTCGCTTCATCACCCTTCCCCAACTAGTGCCAGCCATCGGCGTGGCAGGGAGCTTCAGGACGATCCTGGCCCTCCGAGAATTCACAATCCCATGGACAGTGACCGGGGGTGGGCCGGCCAACGCGACCCTGATGCTCTCGATTTACTTGTATCGGCAGATGCTCCAATTCTTCGAGCTGGGACGGGCCGCCGCCGTCGGCTGGATAATGCTGCTCCTGACCGCTGTTCTCGCCGCGGCCTTCGTCGCGCGCGCCTCCCGCCCTCCAGAAAGTGCTCTGACCCAGTGAAACGGGACGCAGCGAATCGCAGCAGGGCGATCACTTGGCGCGTGGTCTCGGGCGCCGCAGTTCTCCTCATCTGGACATTCTTTCCCATCGCCTGGGTGATCCTTACCTCGCTCAAAGGAGATCGGCTTCAGTTCTCGATCCCTCCCGTCCTCCTCTTCCCTCCCACGCTGGTCCACTACGCCCGCCTCCTCCACGATGCGGACTTTTCGCGATTTTACCTCAACAGCCTCGCCATCGCAGTGTTCTCTACATCCGCGGTACTGGCCGTAGCGATCCCAGCGGCATACGCGCACGCGCGCCTGCGGTTCCCGGGTCGGACAGCGAGTCTGGCGCTCCTGATAGGAATCCGCACGATGCCCCCAGTCACCGTAGTGGTCCCACTGTTCATCTATTTCCGGCGACTCGGGCTCATGGATACGTACCTGGGGATGGTCCTGCTGTATACCGCCTTCTTCGCACCATTCGGGGTGCTGATGCTAAAGACATTCTTCGATGGTGTTCCTCAGGAGGTCGACGATGCGGCCGCAATCGACGGGGCGTCGCCGATCAGGCGCCTCCTCCTCCACCTCACCCCCATTGGTCCGGGAGTCGCGGCGGTGGCGGTGCTGAGTTTCATCTCGTCCTGGAACGAATTCCTGTTCGCGTTCGTCTTCACTGCGCGGGAAGCGAAGACCATCCCCGTAGCATTAGCGATGTTTGTCGGGGAGACGGGCATCGACTGGGGGACAATGACTGCAGGGGCGACGGTAGTCATGGTCCCCTCCGTGGTGCTTGCGTGGCTTGTCCAACGACACCTCGTCCGGGGACTGACAGCAGGAGCTCTCAAGTGACCGATGGGGGTGGGACGGCATGCCTGGTGTGGACGAGATCTTGCAACGTCTTCAGGGCCTCTACTCGGCGGCTATCTGCGACGCTCTCGATGAGCTGGGTCTGTGGACCCGCGCCATGGACCGGGGCATATCGCCCCTCGTCCCGACAGCCCGGATCGTTGGTCGTGCGCGGACGATCCTCGCGTGTCCTGCGCCGGAGCTAGGAAGATATCGCCCCGACACGTACAGACGCTGGGCCCTCGCCTACGACCGTGTCTCGCAGGGCGAGGTATTGGTGATTGCAACCGGCGCGATTGCGCGTGGTGCGGTCTGGGGCGAGCTCCGCACGGCGAGATTACGCACGGTGGGAGCCGCGGGGTTAGTGACGGACGGGCTGGTACGGGACTGTTCAAGAATCATCCAGGCCGGGTTCCCCGTCTTCTGTGCAGGACGATCGCCCGAGGACTGCCGGGGCCGCATCGAGTTTGGGGAGGCGGATATAACGGTGACCTGCGGAGGAGTCCAGGTCCGGCCTGGGGATTACCTTCTTGGAGATTTAGACGGGGTGGTCGTCGTCCCCCAGGAGGTGGTGGTCGACGTCATCCAGAGGGCCGAGGACAAGGACAGGATCCACGCATGGATCCACGAACGCCTGCGCAGCGGTGTTACGGCGCAGGAAGTCGTGCAATCCTACCTCAATCAGAATCCGCGTAATAATGTGACGCCCACGAGTTAGGATAGTTTTTATGCCGTCGATCAAGCGTGTCGAGATCGGCTCAGCTGGACCGTTTCCGGTCCATCTGGCTCCTTCCTGACGCCGTGGGGCGTGTTGCCTGCGCCTTGCCTGCGGCCTTTGCGTCTTTCTTGCGGCATGGCACGTTCCTCTGGAGGTCGCTCAGGCCCATCGCCCGGAGTCGCTCGGGCCTGAACGGGTCTTCGAGGAAGACGACCCGAAACCCCGTGCCTTCCTCCGAGAACTCCGGCTCGGGGAACCCGGCGTCCCGGCACCAGCTGAGAACGCTGTCGTACCATTCCCCACTCTCGGTGAAGCCAACAATGTAGGTAGAACGCCCTCGCGATGAGAGGAAGGCGGAGAACAGACGGATGGCTCGGGGCGCGAGGCTGCCCCACGCGAATACCTTACGGAGCCGCCCCGGATTTTAGATGTGGAGTGCACCGTCCAGGAGACGAATCTGCACACCGCCCGGGCCGAGTAGTCTCGGTGGAGAAGCGCATTTGTCACCGCCTCGCGGAGGGCGTCGAGGGAATACTCCCAGACCTCCCGGTGCCGAAGACCTTCCAGGGTCGCCTCGCTCAGGCGAACATAGAACGCCACCGTGAGCAAGCGCCAAAATCGTTCCCTGGCGCCGTCGAGCCGCTCCCCACCGTCGTGCAGGAGGCCGAGGTTTGCCGCACACGCACACGCTCCCTGGGGTCGATCCCCGGGAGTCTGCGCCTTGCCCGATCCGCACAGCGCTCGAGCGCGGGGGAAGCGACCCGGCCTGTCTCGAGAGGACTTGGGCAGGGGCCACCCGCGATCTCTCGCCCGAGGAGCTCGACCGGCCTGGCCATCTGGCGATGTGCTAGAAGAGGGTGCCGCGGGGTGGATCACGACCGCGTCAATGCCCCCCGCTCACCGCCTCCTGTCTCCCCGGCACCGCGGCGCTCCCCCCCCTCGTTACGCCCGCACCACCCGTGTCCTGCGGAGGGATCAGGCCCACCGCGCGGCCTCCGGCGCCGCCCTGTCGCGGGGGGTTAGGCGGGACGGCTCCCGATCCGCTGAGCGACGCGGTCCCCCAGATAGGCCCCCTGCCGGACGAGACGGGCCTGGACTTCGGCTGCGGGCACCCGACGCGGCGGGACACGGAGAGAGACCGCGAGCGCAGCGGCGGTCCCCGCCGCCTGTCCCATGGCAAAGGCCGTCGGCATGACGCGCACGGCCGCCAGCGCCTCGTGGGTCGCCGAGAGGGACCGACCGGCCACCAGCAACTGGTCCACCCCCACCGGGATGAGACACCGGAAGGGGATCTGGTAGATGTTGGCCGTCTCCCATTCGCCGGTCGCCCCCCCGCCGTCGCCCGTGGGGCTGTGGATATCCACCGGGTAGGCGGCGAGGGCGATCACGTCGTCGAACTCCCGCCCCTCGGCCAAGTCCTGGAGCGTGAGGGTGTACTCCCCGCGGATGCGGCGGGTCTCCCGGACGCCCACGTGGGCCGCCGTGTCCAAGAGCTCGCACCTCTCAAACCCCGGCACCCACTTCCGGAAGAACTCCAGGAGGATGCGCACTTGCCTGCGGGCCTCGATCTCGGCGCGGGTGAGGTCCCGCGCGTCCGTTCCGACCAGCCGCTGGACCCGTGTCGTGTTGATCCGCCACACCCCCGGCTCGAGGGTCTTGTACAGTCCGATCCCCCTCCGCGGGATGGGGAACTCGCCGCGCTCACGCGCGCGCTGGACCAACGACGCGAAGGGCCGGTAGTCTTCCGGATGGGACGCCACGTACTCCCTGACCCGCTCGTCGTCGACGTTCCGGACGCGGAAGAACAGCGTCATCGGCTGCGTGAGCCCGTCCTCCTCCCGGCCGATCTCGCAGGGGACCCCGGCCCGTGCCGCCACGTCGGCGTCCGCCGAGCAATCGACCGTCACCGTGGCCCTCAGGACCTCAAGGCCCGACTTGTTGGCCGCGACGACGCCCGTCACGGCCCCCTCCTCGACGACGGCATCCACGACGAAGGTGTGCAGCAGCAGCTCGACCCCCGCCTCGAGACACATGTCCATCGCGACCGTCTTCACCGCTTCCGGCTCGAAGGGCGTGACCTTGTCGTGGCCGTAGACGATGAACCCCGAGTACTCGGACCCCGCCGGGACCTTCGACGGGTGGATCGCCTTGCCGAGGCGCTCCATTCGCAGGACCATCTCCTCGAAGATCCCCCTGATGAGCTGTGTCTTCCCGTCGAGGCTGTAGGAGGTCATGCACGGGCCGACGAGGCCCGCCGTGAGGTTGCCGCCGAGGAACCCGTACCGCTCCACCAGCAACGTCCGGGCCCCGTTCCGGGCGCTGGCGATGGCCGCGGCCAGCCCGGCGGGCCCGCTCCCCACCACCAGCACGTCGGTGCTCGCGCCCACGGGCAGATCTCTCTGGTAGCGCACCGTCTCCGCCATCAGCTCCTCTCCCTTCTCGCTCCATGTGCGGACGTCCGCCTCCGGGGCCAGGCGGGGACCTCAGGCCGGCATGACGTCCGAAAGGCCCGCGGCCCCCTGCATCGTCTCCTCGATCTCTCGCAGGGTCTCCTGATCCAATCGCACGGTAGCCGCGCCCGCCGCCTCGGTGATCTCCTGCGGGGTGCGGGCGCCCACCAGGGCGACGGCCACCGCCTCCTGGGCCAGCACCCAGGCCAGAGCCAGCTGCGGGAGCGTCAGGCCCCGCCGCCCGGCGATGATGGTGAGACGCTCCACCACGGCGAGGTTTCGGGGGAGATTGTCCGGAGTGAGCAACGGCTGTCCAAAGAGGACCCCGTCCTTCCGCCAGTCGGACTCCTCGAACACCGTAGAGGCGGTCACCGTCCCCGCGAGCAACCCGTGGGCCAGGGGGCCGTAGGCCATGAGGCCGACCCCGAGGCTGACGCACGTCCCCGTCACGTCGCGGGCCCATCGACGGTCGAAGAGGCTGAGGCTCACCTGGTTGACCGTCAGGGGGACCTCACGGAGCGCGGCCGCACACGCGCGGAGCTGGGTCCCCGTGAAGTTCGACACACCGATGTACCGCGTCATCCCGTCGCGGACGCACGCCTCGAGGGCAGTCATCGTCTCGTGCACCGGGGTGCGGGGGTCAGGCCAGTGCACGAGGTAGAGGTCCACGTAGTCCGTCCGCATCCTCTCCAAACTGGCCGCGAGCTGTGCCCTGAGCGTCTGAGGACGGCTGTCCCGCCCCAGGACGCGGCCCCTCTCGTCCCAGACGAGCCCGCCCTTCGTCACCAGGACGGCCCGGTCCCTCCGACCGGACAGTGCCCTCCCGACCAGCTCCTCCGCATGTCCGTTCCCATAGGACGGCGCCGTGTCGATGCAGGTGATCCCCGCATCCACCGCCGCGTGGATCGTCCGGACGGCCTCCCGGTCGTCGCTGGGGCCGTACCGCAGCCCCCCTATCGGCCACGTTCCCAGCCCGATCACCGAGGTGGTCAAGGACGTCCTGCCGCAGACCCGGTACTCCATCGCGTCCCTCCGTGGCACCCTCGGATCACGCGCCGCGGGATCGGGGGTCCAGGTAGTCCCGAACGCGGTCCCCGAGGTGTCCAACCGAGAGCACGATCAGGCTCAGGACCACGCCCGGGAGGGTCGAGATCCACCAGCCCGTGCTGAGGTAATTCCGGCCGTTGGCGATGATCAGACCCAAGGAGGGATGGGCCGGCGTCGTCCCCAGCCCCAGGAAGCTGAGCGAGGCTTCCGCCAGAATGACGAGCCCCAGCTCCACGGTCGCGACGACCAAGAGAGGGGGAAGCGTGAAGGGGACGATGTGCCGCACGACGATCCGTCCCCACCCCGCGCCCGCGGCCTGCGCGGCCGCCACGAACTCGCGCTCCTTGGTCGCCAGGGCGGCGGCTCGGGCGACGCGCGCGAACGTCGCCCACCGCGTCACCGACAAGGTCAGGATGACGTTGGCCACGCTCGGCCCCAGGACGGCGGCGATGACGATGGCGAGGAGGATCGAGGGGAACGCCAACTGGAGGTCCGCGAGGCGCATGAGGACCGCATCCACGACCCTGCCCCCGAAGCCCGAGACCACACCCACGACAAGGCCGATGAGCCCCGCGGCCCCGACGGTCGCCGTCCCCACGGCGAGGGAGATGCGGACCCCCTCGAACACCTGGGCGAGGAGGTCCTTGCCCACCTGGTCGGTGCCCAGCCACGCCCGTGCTCCCCCCGAGAGGGTGCCCAGGGGCGGCCTCAGGCGATCGACCAGACGGACGGTGATCGGATCGTAGGGATCCACCGCGGGGCCGGCGAGAGCCGCGAGGACCACCAGCGCGACCGGGAGGCCGGCCAGGAGGAGGCGGATGCGGGCCGGCGAGACCCTCCGAACCGGCGCCCGCGCGTGGGAGGGAGTGCGGGAGGCGGAGGCCGCAGCGCCTCGAGCCGGCGTGTGGACGGGGGATGACCGGTCCATCAGACGTACCGGATGCGCGGATCGAGGTAGGCGTAACTCAGGTCCACCACGAGGTTCACCAGCACGAACACGCTGGTGATGAGGAGGACGGCGACCTGCACGACCGGATAGTCCCGGTTGCTGATGGCGTCCACCAGGAGGCGTCCCACGCCCGGCCACGCGAAGACCGTCTCCACAATCACGGCCCCCGCGAGCAGCTGTCCGAGCTGGAGACCGACGATGGTGACGATGGGGATGAGCGCGTTCCTCAGGGCGTGGCGCACCAGGACGGGCCGGGGGGGGAGCCCCTTCGCGTAGGCGGACCGGATGTAGTCCTCGTGGATGACGTCCAGGAGGCCGCTGCGGACGAGCCGGGTCAGCACGCCGATGAGCAGCACCGCCAGGGTCGCGGAGGGGAGGACCAGGTGAGACAGTCCCCCGATGCCGGCACTGGGGAACCACCGGAGATCGCGGGCGAAGACGAGGATGAGCATGATCCCCAGCCAGAAATTGGGCACAGATTGTCCGAGCAGGGAGACAACCGACACGACGTGGTCGAGGAGCGACCGCTGCCGCACGGCGGCGAGAATCCCCAGCGGGAAGCTCACGGCCACCGCCAGCACCGTCGCGCTGAGGGCCAGCTGGGCCGTCGCCGGGAAGCGTTGGAGGACGGCGTCCAGCGCGGGCTCCTCCAGGCGCAGCGACTCCCCGAAGTCGAGCCGGGCCGTCGCCAAGAGGTACCGCGCGTACTGCTCCCAGGCCGGCCGGTCGAGGCCGAGCCGGTGGCGCAACGCCGCGACGTCCTGCTGGGTCCCCGTCGGACCGACCATCAGGAGCGCCGGGTCTCCGGGGACGATGCGGACCGCCACGAAGATGATCGTGAGCGCCCCCCAGAGGGCGAAGGACGTGTAGAGGAGCCGGCGTCCGAGGTAGGCGATCATGCGTCCGTCCGAGAGCCTGCCGCGGGCCTCTCCCTCTCCCGCCTGTCCCCTTGCCGGCGCTCCCGGCCGGAGTCCTCCACCCCCGTCCTCCTACACCGTGACGCGGGTGAAAACGGGAAAGCTTGCGGTGGGCGCAAAGCCCCGGACGCGGCTCCGGAACGCGTAGGTCTGGACGAGCTCAAAAGGATAGATCCCCACCGCGTCCTCCCAGAGGAGGGCGCAGGCGTCAGCGTAGAGGACCCGGCGCACGTTCTGGTCGATGGCCTCCGCGGCCTGCTCGAGGATCCTGTCGAGCTTGGGGTTGGAGTAGCCCATGCGGTTCGCCTGGGTCGTGTACAACCGGCGCAGCACGAAATCGGCGTCGCCCGTGAGGACGCCGTTAGTCTGGAAATCCATGTCCCACTCCAACTTCAGCAACCGGCTCAGCCACTGCGCCCGTTCGGACTGCTCGTCTCGCACCCTGATGCCCACCGCGTTCCAGTAGGAGAACACCGCTTGGGCGATCTCGCGGTCCTGAGGACCGGACCCGGGATTCCAGATCAGGGAGGTCTCGAAGCCGCTGGCCAACCCCGCCGCGGCGAGCAACTGCCTGGCCTTGGCCGGGTCATAGCCGTAGGGGCGTTGCGGCGCGTACCCGAACACGGTGGACGGGAGCGGCGCCCGCATCGTCTGGGCGATTCCGGGGAGGAGCGTCTTCACCATGGTGTCGATGTCAAGCGCGTAGATCATCGCCTGGCGGACCCTCTTGTCGGGAAACGGCCTGCGCTTGAAGTTCATCCAGATGAAGTAGTAGCGGTACGAGGGCGCGCCGGAGATCCGGATGTCGCGGGCGGCCCGGAGGGTGTCGATTTGGTCGGGCGGCAGCCCGTAGGTCAGGTCGATCTCCCCTGTCACGAGCGCGGTGACCCGCGCGGCGACCTCCGGGATGTCCCGGAACCGGAGGATCCGCACACCGGGGGGATCCCCCCAGTAGGCCGCGTGGGCTTCAAGGACCAGCTCGCTGTCCGGCCGGTAGGACACCACCTTGAAGGGTCCCGATCCGATGGGCCTGTCGAAGAACCCTGGCTGGTTCATGCGATCGGCGGGGAGGATGGCCAGCAGGGAGAGGTTCGCGAGCATCGTGCCCAGGGGCGTCTTGGTCCGGATCACGACCGTCGAGGGAGCGGGAGTCTCGATGGCCTCCACGGCCGTCCACAGGGGAGCCAAGGGCCCCCGGGACGCGATCATCCGCTCCAGGGACGCCTTGACGTCCGCCGACGTGACAGCTCGCCCGTCATGGAAACGGGCGTCTTGGCGCAGGGTGAACACCCAGCTTGTCGGACGAGGCGTCTCCCACTTCACGGCCAGCGCCGGGAGGTAGCGGCGCGTCGCGGGGTCGTGCAGAACCAGGGTGTCGAAGATGTGGGCGGCCACAATCCTGACGGGCTCCTCGGCCGCCTGGGAGCCGAGGGGATCGAGCCCCACGATGCGGGCGGGGAGGGAGACCGTGAGCGTCCCGCTAGGGGCCCGCGAGCGTGCGGCGGCCCCCGGTGTGATGACGGCCGCGGGCGTCGCCGCGGCCCCGGCAACGGCCAGGGCCGTCCGCACGAACTGCCGACGCGTCACTCGCCCTTTGCCCCTCCACTCCCCCGGGTCTCGCATCTACACCCTCCCTCCCTTCTGCGGGATGCCCGGCTCGCCCGCGCCATCGCCCCTCTGGGCACCCACCTCGCCCACTTCGCAACGGGCAATGTCCTCGAGGGTCGTCGCGTAGGCAAACACGAGCGGATCTCCTCCGGTGTTGAGAAACACGACGGTCTCCCCCTGGCGGACAGCCCCGCGCGCCACATCCTCCAGCAGGGCCGCCAGGGCCTTTCCCGTGTACACCGGGTTCAGGAGCAACGCCTCGGAGAGCGCCGCGAGGCGAATCGCGCGGAGCGCACGAGGCGTGGGAATCCCGTACCCCTCCCCCCGCTCCCGATCCGTCAGGGCGGGCTCCTCCTCGGGCGCCCGGAGGTCCAGGAGCTGGGCGCCAGCGCGGACAAACTCGCGCACCTTCGACGCGACGAGGGAGGACGGCGAGCCCACGCAGACGCCCACGATCCTCGTCCCCGCCAGCCCGTCCGCGAGGGTGCGGGCGCCGAGCAGCAAGCCGGCCAACGTGCTGCCCGACCCGACGGCGACGTAGAGGTGGCGGGGCCGGACGCCCTGGGCTCGACACTGGGCGTTCAGCTCGAGGGCTGCCTGCACGTACGCAACCGTGGCGAGAGCCCCTGCACGCGACCTCCCGTGGGGGTAGGCGACGTAGGGGCGCTCGCCCTGGGCCCGCTTGGCCTCCGCCCACTCCTCCAGCCTCCGGCGCGTGTCCGCCGAATAGGGGTCTGGGTCGTCGGTAAATCGCACCTCGGCACCGAGCAGGTAGTCCAGCAGGAGGTTCCCCTGCACGGGGGACTCTGGGCTACCGCGCAACAAGAGGCCCGCCCGCAGTCCGGCACGGTTGGCGGCCGCCGCCGCGACCCGGCAGAAATTGGACTGGACGGCGGCGGTGGTCAACAGACATGTGGCCCGCGCCTCCAGGGCGTCCCCTACCAGGAACTCCAGCTTCCGCACCTTGTTGCCGCCGAAGGCAAGCCCCGTCAGGTCGTCGCGTTTGATCCACAGGTCCACGCCCAGGCTGCGCGAGAGGCGAGGAGCTCGCTCCAGCGGAGTGGGGAGTGCCGCGAGGGAAAACCGCGGCAACCGATCCAGGGTCCCCGTCATTCCCTTGCCGCCAGAGCGCCCAGGATCACGTCCATTCCCTTCAGGATGTGGCTCCGCATGAAGCTCGCGGCGCTCTCGGCGTCGCGGGCGGCGAGTGCCTCCACCAGGGACTCGTGGGCGTCCGGGTCGGGGGCCGCAAGGTACCTCGGGTCCAGGAGCCGCGACCGGTAGTATTCGCACTGATCGGCCAGATTTTCCAATAGCCAGTTCAACCGGGGTAGCCCTGCCGTCGCGCGGATGTGGCGGTGGAATTCGCGGTCTGCCGCCCTGAGCGCCCGGAGGGATTCTGGGAGCCCTGCGTGGTGCCGACGCACCAGGTCGTTCAGGCGTTTCGCCTCTTCGAGCTCGGACGGCGTGATCCGGGCCGCGACCTCTCGAGCTGCCAAGGCCTCCAGCTCGGCGCGCATGAGGTAGAGCTCCCGAATGGCCCGAGGATCCAGGGGCGCCACCACCGCGCCCTTGTGGGGGGTGAGGCGCACAAACCCCTCCCCGGCGAGCCGCTTCAAGGCGTTGGAGATGGTGATGCGACTGACCCCAAGCTCTGGCGCGATCCGGCTCACCACGAGCGGCTCGTCAGGCCCCCACCGGCCCTCGATGATGGCGCGGCGGAGCGTGTCGTAAACGGCCTGCTCCCGCGTCTTAAAATCTAACAAGGCGGAGAACTCTTGCATGTTGCATGTATTATGCTTACATGCAATTCTTTCCTTCCTTCCTCTCAAAATTTCTCTTCTTGGCTTGCTATCGGGTAGGCCCGCCCTTCGGAAGTGGCGGCAGGGGATGGTGCGCGGCCGTAGCCGCCTCCGCAGGCGCTCCTGCGCCCGGCGCACGCATCCGGACGGGCGAACACCGCGGCTTCACGAGGTGGGGGGCCGTCGCACCGGGCCACCCCGCAGGGATCGGGGCCGGCACGGTACTGGCGAGGGCGCTCTGGTGCGGGAGAGGAGATGCGTGGAGGGGGGCACAGGACGGGGACAGGGCGTTCGCCTTTCCCCGCAAGTTCGGTACCTTCCTCCGAGCGTCCCCCCGCGCCCCGTCAGCCCTCACCTCCATCATGTCAACACCACACTCACGCCGGAGCGCTCGCCTGCGGTTTTCAGCCACGCTCCTCGACGTCTGACCACCGCGGAATCCGCCGCTCCGAAGCTTCAGCCCGCCTTGGTAAATCCCAGGATGCCCTCGCCGGGCATCGAGGCCGGAAGATGAGCTCCGGCCCCGGTCCCTCAACGCGCACCCCGTGTCCCGCCGGGGCCCCGAGACGCCAGGGTGATCTTGCTGTAGGCAATTTCCAACGTGGCCCCCAGCGAGGGGATCGCCACGTACTGAGAGGTGAGATACCACACACCGTCGACGGAGGTGTACGTCTGCGCCACCTCAAGGGTTCGCGCCGCATAGTCCATCGTCGCATCGCTCACGACGCCCCGGTCGTAGTCTACCCACCCGATCATCGCCCGCGGATCGGTTCCCGCGTCGCGCGCCCTGCCTTGGACCAGGTAGTAACGGTCCCCGTCGACCACCTTCCCCCCAAGGACCTGAAAGTCGAACCGCGACAGGAGAGCCTCGAAGGGTTCATTGCCGGAAAACAGCCTGCCAATGATGGCCCGGTTCGCGATAAAGCACAGCAACCCGGGTGTCAGACGCCGCACGGTCGCGGATCGCGAGTGGGGCCCGAGCGTCACAACGCCCTCGAATGCGCAGTCCGGCGGCGCCGAAAGGGGCCTCCGGACTCGCAGGCGCGCCTCGAACTCCATGGACGCGATGCGGGGGACGGCGCGGTTCACGGTGAGGAGCCGCTCGACGATCATCCCGGGTGAGGGGACTGCCTGAAGGTGGGAGACAATCTCGTCGGGCGTGGGGTACCCTCCCCCATCTCCCCGGGCACCGTGGCCGCCCGGCCCGTCCTCCGCACCCCCGCCGGAGGTCCCCCCGAAGGCGAGGATCGAGAGGATCAGGACCGTCCCGGTGCCTATCAGCAGCCGCGTGCCGGGCCCCACGCCTCGCCGCCGATGCCGATACTCGAGCCCGCAGTGACCTGCCCCCTGTACCATGCCGAGGCGAATCCGTCCCCCACCCCCCGCAACACACGCACGAGCTCTGTGGACCCTCCTACTTGGCCATTCTCGAGATCTTGGAGCCCTCCAGCGTCACGTTGTACATGAGCCCCTGCTGCCCCACCACGAAGCCCACGATCGGCTGGTTGAATTTCGTCGAGTCCACGGAGGCCTGCGCCCCCACATTCACCAGCACCACCGACCCATCCACTCCCACCTGCCATCCGTTCGCCGCCCGGAAATCATTCAGGGCCTTCTGCTGGAGAAACACGAGGATGATGTCCTTCTTCTGGGCGCCCAGCTGAAACCCGATCGAGCCCGCCTTGATGTTGTAGTACCCTACCGTTCTCCCGCGAATGCGGAGAGCGCCCTCGCCGTACTCCCCGCCGATCCCGAATCCGGCCTGGTAGACGTCCGCCAGGACGAGGACGCCCTTGGCGTCCTGGAGGAATTCCTTGGACCCCCGCACCTGGCGCGTGAACCGAGCCAGGGCTGCGTTGACGCTCGCATCGATCTGCTGCGCTGTCTTGGCCTGGGAGACCCCGGGCCACATCACACCCAGGAGGAGAAGGACACACGCCGCCCCTCTACGGACCAGATGGAATCCCCTCGACCTCACCCCGCCCGCCTCCTCTCGACACCGGCCCCGTCCCGCGGGAGACCGCTCCTGTGCGCGGCTCGCCCGGTCCGGCACCAGTCGACGCCTCACGATCCCGACAGATCACGCAAAGACACCGAGCACACCCCGGATGCCGCGCGCACGCTATACCCTGGCGGCACGCCGCCCGGTGAAGAGCCGCATCAGCCACAACACGACCACAGCACCCACGAAGGCGACGAGAATGGACCCGATGTTTATGCCCGTCGCGCCCACGTGCCCAAAGTAGCCGAAGATCCACCCTCCTACGATGGCGCCCACGACTCCAATCACCAGGTCCCCGAGGAACCCTCCGGGCCCCTGACCCGGAATGACCATCCGTGCCAGCCAGCCTGCGATGAGTCCCACCACGATCCACGCCAGAATACTCATGACTCGCTCTCCTTTCTCCTTCTCCCCTTGCCTCGAGGCGAGCTGCGAGCCCCGCCCTCCGCTGGAGGGACAAGGGCGGAGCACCCGCCACCTTCTCGACCACGCTCAGGATGTGTCGTGCCCGAGCGTCGGGGGTCAGGCGTCCGAGACGAGACCCGGGAGCCGGCCCCCACGCTCCGGCTGCGCCCCCGTGCTACTGCTGCACCATCCGGCCGGCTTCCTGATAGGTCAGCCACTGACCGGTCTGCTGGTGTGTCAGGTACCGGAGGTACCCGGCCAGGGACATGTAGTCGGCCGAGGCACTAAACGACGTGAGACCAGAGACATTGGGGTACGACTGGGCCATCGCCATGCCCGACAGCGCTACGGACAGGACCGCCGCGCCCATGAGGACCGTCACGAGTTTGCGCATGAACCGCCTCCTTTCTCGGGATTCCGGATTCCGTGGGGAATCCTCGTGTGCCTGAATCTGAGGAGCCACTCGAATCCTATCAAGAAGGAGACGCCCTGTCTGTTCAAAAGTGCACACAGGCCCGGGATGACCGTCTCCCGACCATCGGGGCGCGAGGCTCGGCCCCGCGGGGGCGACACGGGCGGGAGAGCGGGAGGCGGCCCCGTCGTCCCCGCATGGCGCGCCGGTGACCGGAGACCTCGCAGCGGGCCGAGGGGGGACCCCGCCCGGCCCCGGCCGCGCGCCTGCCGACCATCCGGGAGACCGTCTCCGCAAGAGGTCTCCCGCGGCCCGGCCGTGTCCCTCCCTACTCCCTCCGACACATTGCCTCACAGGACGCGGGATGGTACCGTACCTCCGTGCCGCTGCTACAGGGTTTGCCCTGCGGAGGTGAGGCCCGTGCGCCGCTCTCAGCGGGCTGTCGTTAGGCTCCTTGTCGCGGCCCTGGGGGTCTCGTGGCCGCTCGCCCCAGCGTGGGGTCATGCCGCTCTGATCAGGTCATCTCCCCCGAACGGGGCCGTCCTGGCACACGCGCCGGCTGTGATCCGCGCCTGGTTCAGCGAGGAGCTGGACCCGCGGAGCAGCACCCTGCGGCTCTACGATGCCCGCCGGAGGCTCCTCGCCACGGGCGGGGTTGACCCGGCGGTGAAGGCGCACACCGTCATGCGGGTGATCCCGCCGCGTCTCCCTGAGGGCACGTACGTGGTCCAGTGGTACGCCGTCTCCGCGGACGACGGGGCCGTGCGGCGGGGGTCGTTTCGCTTCTCGGTCCGCGGCGGCGGGGCGACGAGCCCAGGGTCCGCCTTCCTCTCCCCGTCCCCCGGGCCAGGACGCGCCGGAGACCCCGCGTAGCGCCCAGGGGAAGGCTCCGCGGGGGGCGGGCGTACCGTGCCCGCGCCGCCGCGCTGCGCCATCCTCGTTCGACAGGAAGCCAGGCTGGCCCGCGGGCGGGCCCTTCGCGGGGAGCCGCGCGCTACTCCCCTCGTTCTCCCTATCCCCGCCCGACGAAGGGCATCTTGGTGGCCATCACCGTCATGAACAACACGTTGACGTCGAGGGGAAGACTGGCCATGTAGACCACCGCTCGGGCCACGTGCACGGGGTCGATCCGCGGCTCAGGGCGGACGGACCCATCGGCCTGGAGCACGCCGGACTCCATGCGCGCTGTCATCTCGGTCGCGGCGTTCCCGATGTCGATCTGCCCGCACGCGATGTCGTAGGGACGCCCATCCAGTGCGGTGGATTTGGTCAGTCCCGTGATGGCGTGCTTGGTGGCCGTGTAGGGGGCCGAGTGGGGGCGCGGGCTGGAGGCGGAGAGGGACCCGTTGTTGATGATGCGGCCCCCGCGGGGGACCTGGGCTTTCATCAGCCGAAACGCCTCCTGGGTGCACAGGAAGGCCCCGGTGAGGTTGGTCGCGACGACCGACGTCCACTGCTCGTAGGCCAGCTCGTCGAGCGGAACGGACGGGGCCGCAATTCCCGCGTTGTTGAAGAGCACGTCGAGGCGGCCAAAGACGTCGCGGACCCTGGCGAAGAGGCTCTTCACGGACGCTGGATCCGTCACGTCCGTCGGCACCACCAGCGTGGACGCGTCCTTCCCCCCGATCTTCGCCGTCTCCTCCAGCAGGGGCCTCCGGCGCCCAGCCAGGACGACGGCGTACCCGGCCTCCAGCAACGCCACGGATACGGCCCTCCCCACTCCGGTTCCCGCACCCGTCACGAGCGCGACGCGCTGACCCATCCTCTCCTCCCTTCCCCCACCCGGGGCCGAATCTTCTGTCCCCTCATGCTGGGGTTCGCGGAGCTTCCTCCTCTCGCCTCCGTCCTTGGCCGCACGTCCCTCCGCCGCCTCTTCCCGACGGCCGCGGAAGCCGGGGGATTTGCCCACAGCAAAGGACGGGCCGAACACGCGCCCACGGCCCACAGACCCGCCTCGCTCTCGGGAGGACCGCCGGGGAACCTCCCGCCCGTCGCCCCTTCCCGCCAGTCCACGGGCAAGACTCCCCGAGGCATCCCGGAACCCCGAGTGTCCGAGGCCCCCAGGGGAATACTGAGGACCTCGCCCGAAAGGAACGGGCGTCCACTTGCAGGCACCGCGACGGCCTCCAGAAGGAGAACGACCCGCCCGCGAGCGAACCGGAGTTCACAAAGCAGCCAACAGGAGGTCGCGCATGGCTCTTCGGTGGGGGATCGTAGGTCCGGGCAGAATCGCCAACGACGCGCTGGCCCCGGCGATCAGCAAGGACCCCAATAGCGAGCTCGTGGCCGTGGTGAGCCGCGATCCCGACCGCGCCCGCGCCTTCGCCGACCGCCACGGCTGTCGCTGGGCGGGCACCGACTACGAGGGGATGCTGGCCCTCCCGGACGTGGACGTGGTCCTCATCGCCACCCCCAATGCCCTCCACGCCGACCAGGTGGCCGCCGCCGCCCGGGCCGGAAAGCACGTCTTCTGCGAGAAGCCGCTCGCCACGACCGCTCCGGCCGCGAGGCGCGCCGTGGACGCCTGCCGGGAGGCGGGGGTCACGTTGGGCATCAACTTCCAAACCCGGTGGCAACAGGCGTTTCGTGATGCCCGGCACGTGATCATGTCAGGGGAGATCGGGGACGTGGTCGCGGTGCAGATCGACGCGAGCCCGGGACGGCGACCGCCGGGAGGGTGGAGGACGGACCCCGATCTCGCAGGGCTGGGCTCCGTCTTCAACATCGGGGTTCACATCTACGACGCGCTCCGCTTCACCCTGCAGTCCGAAGTCGTCGAGGTCGCGGCGATGTTCGACACAGGCCGCAAGAGCCGGCAGATCGAGACGCTCCCCATGGTCCTCCTGCGCTTCGACAATGGGGCACTCGCGTACGCCAACGGCAACCAGGCCACGCCGTTTCCGCTCAACGACATGGTCGTCTACGGCACGAAGGGACGCATCGACGGGCGCGGAATCACCCGGCCCGGGATGGAAGGTGAGATGACCGTCGTCACGGAGTCAGGATCCCGCACCGCCCGGTACTCGTCCGTGGACTGCTACGACCGCATCGTGGCGGCCTTCAGCGAGGCCGTGCTGAAGGGGCGCGACCCGGACCCCTCCGGGCTCGACGGGCTGCGGAGTGCCGAACTCGCCGATGCCATCGCGAAGGCCGCCTCGGAAGGTCGCGTCGTCGAGCTGAGAGTGGGCTAGCGACGGGGCCCGGCCCGGAGCAGGACACCGTCTACCATCTCGACGCGCCCCGGAGGAAACACCACACGGTTCGCCCCGGAGGACCGGCTCCTCGCGTCTCCTCCCCGGGCGGCTGCGGGGCCCGGAGATCCCCGTGAGGCTCGCGGACCGCGCTACTGGGGCGGCGGACCACCGCGCGGGCGCGGGTCACGTGGTCGGGCGGGGAGACGGTGCAGCGGCCCGCGCCAAGGCCACGTACTCTTCCGCCGTGTCCGAGCCCGTGACGGCACGGAGCACGACGTGATCCACGACGCTCTCCCACCGGGAGAGGTGGGGCGGGAGCGCGTCGGGATGGTCGACCGCGATCGCGGTCTCCAGAGGATCGGCCCCCATGCGCTGGAAATGGGCCGCGTAGGCGGGAATCGCGGCATAGCGTGCCGCCTCTGCGCGAAGCCGTTCCCGCGCGGGACCTCCTATGGCGAGCCGGACATAGGCGAAGATCTGCGGAGTCCGCCGCCCCGCCGTCTCCGCCCCAGCCCGTATCCATTCGACCGACCGACGCGCGTGGTCGGCGGTCAGCCAGTTGAGGAGGACGCCGTCGGCCAGTTCCCCGGCCAGCCGGCACATGCGGGGGCCCAGTGCGGCGGCGATGATGCGCACAGGTAACTGGGCCTTTAACAGGGAGATACCGGTGCGCATCCGGTCCAGGGCTCCCGGATTTGCGCTGCCGACACCCAGGAGGAGCCTCTGGAGCGGGAGTGCGTGGGTGCGGACCCCGTGGACGATGCTTTCGGCCTGCCGGACGTGAAGCGGGATGACGCCCACCCCGAGATCTATCCTCGTGGTCACCTCGGATGCAGGCCGAAGCGCCGCCAGACCGTCCGTGGACCCCGGGTGATTCACCCAAAAGGACTGATACCCGAGCCCCTCGACTTCCGGCGCCACGGCCCGGACGATCTCAGGCGCCAGGCGGGCGAAGACCGCGAAGCCCCGTCTCATCGTCTCTCCTCCCCTGGGGTCTCCTCCTGACCCCCCCACGGCTAGAGCCGGGGGGTTCTAAGGGGAACCGCCGCGGCCTCTCCCGGGGTGGTGCCGCCCCGGGCCTCGGCGTTGGCTCTCCCCCCTGGTGCGAGCGACCCGCTCTGACTCCGGCAGGCCACAGGCCTCCCGAAGGTGGACGGCCGGCCGTCCCCTCGCAGGTTGCACTGCCTCGCTCCACGCCGCTCGCCCCGAGTTAGACATGGCGCTGCTGCTCGATGGACTGTGTGACCGTCGCCAGCGGCGCACCGCCCACCGTGGCGACGAAGTAGCTGTTCGTCCACAGGGGGGGCAAGCGGGACCGCACCGGGGGAACGGTCGCGCGCAGGACGTGAGAGGACCGGCCCTTCATCTGCTTGATCGGCCGGTGGATGCCGTACTGGGGGTCACCATCGACGAGGAGGTGCACGTGGTCCGGCATGACTGTCACCTCGAGGACCTCCGCGCGCCGTTCGCGTGCGACCTCGCGGATAATCTGCTCCCGGTGCTCACGCACCGCACCGCGGAGGACAGGTCGGGGGTATTTGGGGCACCACACCACATGATCGGCGCCCAGATAGACGATATTGCGGTGTGCCTTGGGCTGACGTCGCATCCAGCCGCATTATACGCCATACCGGCATTTATGGCACACGGCTATTCGTGCACTTGCTTGCTCGGGCCGCTTTATCCCCATGGCTAAAGCCAGGGGCATGCGGCGGCCCGAATCTCTGGTCATCCTCTGCGGCCTTGTGGGGGTGAGCGAGTCGCACATCGCCCAGGCTCTGGGCTATGCCGCCTGCCGGAGGAAGTTCCACGTCCTCTAGTCGAGACCGGCCCCCTGCTCCAGGACCTCGACGGCGGCCACGCCGACGGCTCCTGGGAGGCCCGCCTGCGCCGCTACCTGGACCCCCGACTTGGTCATTGTGCATCACTTCGGCATCCGTGAGTTCTCGCCCACCCGTGTCGCGGACCTCTTCGAGCTCATCTGCGACCGCCACCAGGCTGGCTGGATGATCGTGGCCTCCAGCCGTACGGCCCAGGACTGGTACGGGCTGTTCCCCCACTCCGTCCTGGCCGAAGGCGCTCTGGACCGGCCGGTGAACCGCGCCCACCACGTGCTCATGCCTGGCCGAAGCTACCGGCCCCCCGCCGCCCGGATCGGGGGGCGACCAAGCGCCGCCCTTGGGCCCCGGCATCTCGAGCAGCCCACACACCTGTCCTACGCACGAAGGCAACCAGGGCCTCGCTGAAGGGGGTGGGGGTATGACACAATCAGCTCGACGAGGGGACGGGTGACTTCCGCGGCGCCCCCAGGGTGAATTTCTTGGTGTTTGGCACTTCCACCAGGCATCCGATCCGATAATCCCCGAGCGGATCCTGGAGCGAGCACCTTGTCCAGCCGGCACCGCGGGCCCCCTGATGCCCGGAATCTCCGCACCGGTCCCCACCTGGCGGGTTGCCTCGGCAATCGCCGCGATGCGTTGGGTTGCGCCGTGGGGGAAGGGGCGGAGCTGTCCGCCCTTGCATCCGTGAGGCTCAGATTCTATGATAGTTGAAAAATCATTGGTCCGAGGAAGAAACATGACCTCTAGGGTTTCAGTCACCGAGCTCCTGAGGAATTTCTCCGATATCCTGGGCAGGGTACGCTTCAGAGGGGAGCGATTCATTATCCTCCGAGGCGGAAGACCGGTAGCAGAACTCGGGCCGACGGTTGAGGCCTCCACCGTGCGCCTACGAGATCTACCCGGGATTCTGTCCTCGCTTCCCCACCTGGATCCCGAGGATGTCGAGCAATTCGCGGCGGATCTACAATCCCTGCGCGAGGCGGTGGGGACCATATCGGCTGGATCATGGGGCTCCTAGTTGACACCAGCGTGTTCATCGAAGCCGAGCGGACCCGTCTGCGGCTGCCTGAGCTTCAGGGTGACGAACCTGTCGCAATCAGTTCCGTGACGGCCGGTGAGCTGCTGCACGGGGTGCATCGGGCCCGGGATCCCGTGCAGCGGACCCGGCGGGAGCAATTCGTGGAAGCGATCCTGGAGCGGTTCCCAGTGTTGGAGCTCGGGCTCCCGGCAGCACGGGTGTACGCCCGGCTGTGGGCGGAGCTTTTGAGCACTGGGCAGCCCGTGGGAACTCATGATCTGTTGATCGCAGCCACAGCGCTCGCAATGGACTACGGAGTGCTGACGGCGGACATCCGGGACTTCGGAAGGATCCCGGGACTGCGAGTAGAAATCTGGGGTCGCTGAAGGCGGAATGGGCCCATCCGAGAACGGCTCCCCGACGGGGACGCTGAGAGAAAGCAGCTAGTGATCCTGTTATCGCGTCGATCATATCGCCCTCGACCCGTCACCCCAGACCCTAGACTCTTGACCGTCCTCTTCCCCTGCGAGCATCCTCACTGCCTCCTTGGCCCTGCGCTTGCCCCGAAGGACGAATAGAGTGCCGCCACCTAGCCGTCGATCAGGTCCCCCTTGGGGCTTTCTGTCTCGTTTACCAGCCCGATCCGCTTCCCCTGGGCCTCCGCAAGAAGCTCCAGGGCGTGGAAGCCAAAGCGGGTCAGGCAGTCCTTGTGCTCTCCCAGGAGGTCTATAGCCCCGCTCCCGCCTCCCCCGGTCATTCGGCCCGGGACCTTGGCATCCCGCCTCGCCCGATGGCGCCCCCGGAGGGTGCGTAAGGCCGGGACGCAGGCACTCGTCGTGGGGGCATACCGGAGCGGTCGGCGGGGGTGCGGGCGGGGACCCCCACCGCTACCGCGGGCGTGGCAAACCCCCGAATCCAATGGTCCCACGTCACGCGGCACGCCCCCCAGAGGGGGAGGGTGTGGTAGTGGAGGCGCAGGAATGCCCTGGCGCCCGACGGCCAGCGGCGGCGCAGCCACAGGTACGGACGCTTCGGGACCGGAGCGGTCCCGTCTCTGGGCCGCGGGGCCACGCGGTACACGCGGGCGTGATACCCGGCTGCCGCCATCGCTAGGCGAAGGTGAGCGGGCGCCCAGAGGGAGTAGGTCCGAGGCGGGAGCCGCCGATCCACTAGAGGGGGGATGCCGCGGTCGAGGTCGTTATGGACGGCAACGATGAGCGTGGCCCGGGGGAACCGATCGCGGATGGCCCGGAGGAAGGCCACGGGATCCGGAACATGGTGGAGGACGAAGAATGTGGTGCATACGACCGGGTCCACCCACCCCGCCGGCACCGTGTCGATCGTGCCGTGCCATACGGGGAGGCCCCCCTGCCGGAGGAGCGCCACCACAGGTTCGGCGACGTCCAGGCCGTAGGCGTCGTAGCCCGCCTCCTTCACCGCCCGCACGAAATGACCCGGGCCGCATCCGATGTCGAGGACCGGGCTCCCGCGCGGAACGTTTCGGCAGATGAAGGCGAGCGCATCCTGGTGGGCGCTGGTGAGCATGCGGGAAGGGGGGATCCCGGCCCCCTCCGCGTCAAGCCGGAGCAGCATCTTGAAGGAGAAATCCTCCATCCCGGCCCGCCGTTCGATCCCTGCGTAGGCCGCCGAGAACGTGCGCACGGGGTCGTGGGATCCCTGTGCAGGATCGTAGAACATGAACCCGCACGTGCCGCAGCGGAGCAGGTCGCCCTCGGGCGGACGGGCGTATGTGTGGACGGGACACCCGCATAGAAGGCACTGACGTGGTGACATCTGGCGCTCCTCCCGGGTCGACCGATCCTGTGGGCCTGCCCAACAGAGGGGGAGAATGCCTCGGTCTCGCGGTGGGGCCCCGATCGGTCCCTCGTCGTCCGGAGATTTGAGGGACCCTCCCCCCTCCTCGCACTTTGCGGAACGGGCGGCGCCCGAGCCCGGCCTCGCAGGACGGTTGCCGAGCGAAACTCCCTGGATCCCCTACCGGCCTGGAGAAAGGGAAAGGCGCGGTGCTCGGACCGGCCGGCCGCCCCGCAGGATCTAGGGGACGAAGTCCGGGTGCTTCACGGCCCTTCTCGGCGACTATGTCCCTTCGGCGTTTCCGGGCAGGCCCGGTCCGCTCTGGGCAACCCAGGTGATTCTAGCGACGACGGACGCCCCCGGAGTTCCCGGGCTGCCCGGAGCCCGAGTCCGTTGATTGAGCGGTGGACCCACCCGTCCGGTCCGTATCTCGAAGGACAGGGCACGGCTCGGCAGAGCGTGAAGGAGGACGGCGCAAGGATGCAGGTGTCTCCTCCCCGAGGAACTTTTTCCTCGCCCGGCGTCGCTCAGGACACAGAAGGAGGTGAGGGACCGTCGTGACGAGAGCGCTCCTTCTGGGATTGGTCGTCGTCCTCCTGACAGGCACCGCTACCGTATCCCCCCCATCCGCCTCGGCCGCCATCACCGTCATCATTGCGCCCGGTCCTCCGCCACCGCCGGTCTACGAGCCAGTCCCCCGGCCGCCCGGCCGCGTGTGGGTGTGGATCCCCGGCCACTGGGACTGGCGAGGTCGGTGGGTGTGGATCCGGGGGCACTGGGTGAGGCGCCCGGGGCCGCGGGCCGTGTGGGTCCCCGGCTACTGGGAACACCGGCGGTTCGGGTGGGTGTGGGTTGACGGCCGGTGGCGGTATCGATAGCGGGCGAGGACTCGCTCGCTCCCTAGGGGTCACTCCCAGGATGCCGCAAGGCGCGCGATCACGCAGGTCCTGTGGACGCCCCTCTTCTCCGCCGCATGCCCTGGCCGACCCCATGGGGATGACCTGACGGTCGAAGGGGCCTCGAGAACCGGATGGCCTCGTGCACCCGGCCCCCTCTCGCCCCGTCAGCTCCCGGGCAAGGATCTTCGGAGGACGACGGGTCCTGGGATGCGGGGACCCGCGCGAGGACACCGGCGAGGGGGGGAAGTCAATGCGCCGTGCCTGGCTCCTCTTAGCCGTGAGCGTGGCGTGCGCTTCCCTCGGTTGGTCCCCGGCCCCGGGGGCCGGCCTCGCCGAGGCTCCGTGGCCCATGAGGAGCCGCGACTTCGGTGCGAGCGCGTCCCTCCCGGACGTGGGCATCACCAAGAGGAACGTGGGAGCTCTCAAGCTGCTGTGGCGCTTCCCCGCCGACGATGCCATCCCAGACGCTCCCGCAGTGGGTTCGGAGAGTGTGGTGGTGGGATCAGCCCGGGGCACCCTCTACGCGCTCGACCCGGACACGGGCCGAGTGAAGTGGCGCGTTTCGGTGGGGGCCATCTCCCGGGTCGCCTACGGGTTTACCTCCCTGGGGATCGGGGGCACGCCGGCCATCGTGCGGGGTCGGGTCTACACGGCCACCGCGGCAACCGATGTCGTGTGCCTCGACGAGGCCACGGGGGGCCTCATGTGGCGCACCCGGATCGGGAATCCCGCACTGGGCGAGACGGTCTGGACGGCTCCGCTCGTCTGGCAGGGGCGTGTCTACGTCGGGGTCGACGGCGTCATCGACGAGCCCATCACGGGCAGGCTCGTCGCCCTGGACGCGGCCACCGGGAAGGTGGAGTGGGTGTACGTCATCCCCCAGTACACCGGCGGGGGCGGAGCGGGAGTGCTAGGGAGCCCGAGCCTCGATCCGGCGACCGGGACGCTGTTCGTGGCCACCGGGAATCCGTCCCCGGGAACCGACCCTCCTCCGGGCCCCGATCCCGGGTCTGACTCCATCCTGGCACTCGACGCGGTGACGGGGCGCCTCAAGTGGGCCTTCGGTCCCACGCACCCCCACGACACGAAGGACCGGGACTTTCTCTCGACGCCCAACGTCTTCACCGCGTCGGGCCGGACCACGGTGGGGGCGGGAGAGAAGGACGGCGTCTACTACGCCGTCGACGCACAGACGGGACGGCGTGTCTGGAGCACGTCGCTCACCACGCCGCGACGCGGCGCGGTCATCACCGGGAGCGCCGCGGTCGCGCAGGGCAAGATCTTCGTGGGGACCCAGGACTATCCGCCCGAGGCCACGGGGTTCAGCCCAACCCTGCCCGGCCGTCTCGTGGCGCTGGACAGCCAGACCGGTCGGATCGTCTGGGTGCTGGAAGGACCTAAACAGATCCTCGGGACGCCCGCGGTGGCCGATGGCGTGGTCTTCGCCGCCGATTACGGCGGCACGGTCTGGGGGGTCGACGCGGATACCGGGCGTCCCCTGTGGAAAGCGTCGGCGGGGGGATTCGCCTTCAAGAGTGGCCTCTCCCTGGCCCCTGGGAGACTCTTCGTCGGGGTCGCCGCTCCGGCCAACGCCCTTGCGGCCTTCGGTCTCCCCGGGGAGCGTGTCGCACGGAGGATGCTCCCTTCGGTGGCGCGCACCGCCCTGGGGATCACCTTCTACTAGCTCCACTTGCCCCGCGGGTGGTGCGCCCGCGGGGACGCGGCGGGGCGAGAGCGACGGCCGAGACCCCTCCGGCGCCGCGAAAGGGGAGTGCGACCCTCGACGGGTGACTCCGGGGAGGCGGGGGGAGGCGATCTCCTGCGGAGGACGTCCCCCGCCCGGCGACAGCCCTCGCCCTGGGCACTCCTCCGGCCCCAGGACAACACCCCTACCCCCCACCACGCCGAGCGTGCGGGGAGTGTTCGCGCGAGATCCCGCCCCAGCAAAGAGGATCGGCAGGAGGACGCCGAACTCGGCGGCCCGGCACCCGGCCGGACGCCTCACGGTCGGGTGGGCGCAGGAGCGCGCGTGCTCGCGCGCGATCCTGCGAGGCGGATTGAGCGCGACCACGAGGGCCGCGGACAGTCCGCAGGGGACGCGAGCGCCTCCACACGGCGCGCTGCGGAGGTGGACACTCCTGTACGGTCCAATCGGTACAACGACCCGTCCCGCGGCATCTCCCTCGCGAGCTGGCACCCTACCGCGAGCTATCTGACCCAGGAGACCGCACCCTCTCTTGCCGCCTCAAGCGGCCCACCTCCCCGACGATCCGCAGAGATGAGCGTCCCGTGTCGCATGCGCGCGGCCTCCCGCGAGTGCACCGGCGTAGGCGAGCCGGCACGAAGCCCTCAGCCTTCCCGCTCCCCGCATCAAGGCCGGTGATACGCGGTCCCCGAAAACGGTGGGGAGCTGGCGGACGTCGGCGAGCATCCCCTCCGCGACCACCTCCCCGGCTTTTCGAGGGACGAGGCAGCACACTTCCCCAAGGTGAACTCGGTGTACGCGGAGAACCGTTCGACCGCCGGCGGCCTCCCATGACTCCGCAACGCGCTCGCATCGCGGCTCGCCGTACAGGAAGGCCCGGAGGGCGCTCGACTCAAACACAGATACCGCGGCCGGGTCACCGCTCCCGACCGATCTCTTGGGGGTTTTCTCCACAAGGAGTTGTGCTCACCGGGACGACCTGTGCCACCCGCATCCTCGCACGGTGATCGTGCGCGGTCTCACCGGACAGGCGTCGACGCCTTTCTCCGGTCCTGTTCTTGAGCTCCCTGGCCGTTACGGTGCCTCCGCGCGTGAGCGGCAGGGGCGGGCGGTGTGTCCTCGACCGGCAGGGGGGAGAGCCCAGACCCGGCGGGAAGAGGTGCAGAAAGAGAGCGCGCGCGAACCGCCTCCATCCCCGATCCGACCTCAGGAGGACCCCAGGAAACGGCGAAAGTCCACTCCTCAGGACCCAGACACACTCGGCGAGAATCGAAGGAGCGGGAAGGGGCAGATCCGGCCCTGCTCCGCGACATTCCCCGACAGCCCCCTCGTGTGGCTACGGTAGGGTGGGTCCGGAGAAAGTCCCCTGCTTCGCGGCACGGACAGTTACGGTGCACGCCGGGCAAAGGCCAGGATCTCGTCCATCGTCACGTTGGGGGCGCCGTTGACCGCGCGAAGGACGCCGTGGCGGTCGATGAGGAAGTAGATGTCCGGATATCCCCTGGGGTCGTACAGGTAGCTCGCGGCCTGGGAGGCGTCCCCCCACACCCACGCCGGAGAAGGCCGCACGGGCCCTGCCGCGGCCCGAATGAACTCAGCCATCGAGGGGCCCGGGTATCCCAGGTTGTCGTACAGCCGGAGCTGGATCACCGTCATCCCCGCCTTGGCGAGCTCGGGCAGATGGCGGGCCACTGCAGCCGTCCCGGCCTGGCAGCTGGGACACCATGTCGCCACGAGCCACAGCAGGACGGGCCTCCCGCGAAACTCCGAGAGCCGGTGGCTCCTGCCGTCGGGGGTCGTGAAGGTGAGGTCCGGAGCCACGGCCCCAAGCCTCACGACCTCCGCCGCCGTCCCAAGCCCGCCGGCCCGGGCCGCGATCAGGAGGCCGAGGAGGAGGGCAAGGGCCCACCACAGCCGGGGCCTCCCGCCCGTCGACGACGCTACCTCTCCCTTCCAGAGGCGTCTCATCCCGGAGGGCTGGTCAGCAACACCTCTCATCGCATTCTCCCCCTTCACGTCGCCGGCATGAGCCCACGAGACCTCCGGCCCCCAGGTGGAGGGCCACGAGCAACAGGAGGGCGCTCCCGGCGAGGACGAGGATCTCCGAGCGGGCCACGGCGCCCTGGATCCGTCCCGTCAGCCGGTAGATCTCCGGCGTCGAGGCGCCCAGGGCCGCGAGGACCGCCGGCACGAGCGGCGTGCAGCACAGGCTCGCCGGGAGAAGGCTGGCCACGACAGCCCCCACGCCCACGCCCACAGCGCGCTGCCGGAGGGCTGTCCTCACGCTGTAGACGGTCACGGTCGTCACGAGACTGAGGAGGAGCGCCAGCACCACGGCGAACGCCGCGAGCGGAGGAGTGAGGTACGGGAGCGCGACCCACCCTACCGTGCCCCCCGTGTAGGTCGCCGGCAACGTCATGAGGTAGAAGCCAAGCCATAGCAAGAATAGGCCGGCCGCAAGACACCTGTACGCGCCCACACGCAAGACGAGCGCAAGCCCTTCGAGGGCACGGGGGCGCCCGAGCCTGTCCCGGGGGATCCGGTGTGCCCGGACTAGCAGCACCGACCTCCCCCGCCTGTCTCCCGCGAGAGCGCGCTCCACAGCACTTTCAAGCGGCCCCCGAGACCGAGCCTCACGTAGGCCTGCGGCCGGGCCCGGAAGGCCTCCTTGCAGCGGGCGGAGCAAAACTCGTAGGTCTCGCCCTGGTACTCGAGGGTGTACATGGACCCTTCCGGGCCGAATTCAACGCCGCACACAGGATCGCGGTGGCCTCCGTCTCTCCTCCCCTGGCCGCCTGCCACGCTCTCACCGCCCTCCCTGGACGCCGGAGTCCCCTCAGAGCCGGATCCCCAGGACGCCCCTGTAGTAGTACACCAGGTAGATGCCGGAGACGACCATGCCGACCGCCCCCGCATCGTGGACCCACCGCACGAGGGGGCGCAGCCCCTGCACGATGACGGTGCTCCCGAGAGCGGTGGCGACGGCGACGAGCATCACGAGCCATCCCATCCCCGCCCCGTAGGCGACGATCACGGCCAGCGTCTCCCCCGGCGAGCGCGTCGCCAGGGACTGGGACGCGATGGCCAGGAAGATGGGAAGCGTGCACCCAAGGGACGCCGTCCCGTACCCGATCCCGAAGAGGTACGTGGCCGTCCAGGCCCGGCCGGCCGGCCCCTGGGGGGCGAACTTCCCCGCCAGGGGGACCGGGATCTCCGCGAGAGCCCCGCGGCGCGCAAGCAGCACGGCGCCGCCCACCGCCAGCACGACCCCCACCAGCATCGCGGCGTAGGGCAGGACCGGGACGATCACGGCCCGCGCGAGGCCCACGCCTCCTCCCACCACCGCAAAGAGCGTGACAATGCCTCCCGTCATCGCCACCCCGCGGCCGACCCCGTGGATGACCTTCGGGGCGCGGGCCGTGCCCGCGTCGGCCCCCAGCTGGTACGCCACGTAGGCCGGGAGCACCGCGAACCCGCAGGGGTTCAACGCCGCCGCGCTACCCGCCGCGAGAGCCCACGGGATGAGCCCGTGGCTCACTGGGCTCCCTCCTGGAGGATCAGCGCCAGCTGGTGCCGGAGCGCGTCCCCGCGGAGAGATCCCTCCACCACCGACCTCACGATGCCCTCCCGATCGATGAACACGGTCGTCGGGATCATCGTGAGCCCGTAGGGAACGGCCACCCGATCCCCGTTTTCGTCGTAGCCCAGCGGGAAGGACACCCCGAGCCGGCTCGCGGCCCGCGAAAGGGTGGAGGCGGTATCTTCGATCCCCACCCCGAGGACGACGAGGCCCGCCCCCTTGTAGCGCCTGTAGAGCGGCTCGAGAGCCGCGAGATCCCCCACGCACGCGCCGCACTCGGTGGCGAAGAAGGTGACCACCCGGGGATGGCCGGCGTACCGGGCCAGGGCCACCTCTCCCCCCGAGATCCCCGGGACGACGAAGGCGGGCGCCGGCCTCCCCACGGAGAGCGCCACCCGGGAGGATGATCCGGCAGCGCTCCCCGCGGGCTTCGCGACGCGCGGAGCAACGAGGAGGACCGCAAGCCCCAGGGCCACGACACCGGCCAGGGCTGCGACGGCGACCCCGAGGGGTCTCCTCAACGGCGTCCCCTTGTGGGGGAGAGGCGTCGGCACCATCATGCACCTCCTGTCCTTGGTCCTCCGCGGCGCCCCAGCTCCGTCACGGAGAGGACGTCTCCCCGGACGGCCCGGGCCACGGGGGCAAACCGCTCCTGGGCCCTCCTGGCGGCCTCCGCCACGGTCAGGACCCTCCCCGGACGGTCGGGGTGGGACCCTTGCCATGCCGTCGCGTGGGCCGGAGCGCAGAAGAAGTTGATGTGAGGGCACCGGGTGAGGACGGGAGGTCCCGGCTCGCACCGCTCCTCCGCGACGACGTAGACCACGACCGCCTCCGGCTGCGCCTCCACGATCTCGTCCCCGCGCATCCGGACGCTGACCGGGGCGCCACAGAGGGCGCACGACGACTCTACCGTCACGGGATCCTCCACCAGGAGGGGCACCGCGAGGGCGTCTACCGCGCAGTTGGCAAAGACGGTCGCCGATCCGACGAGAACCCTGTGGCGAGTGGGCACCAAGGAGAGCGGGTAGAGGGCGACCAGTCGGCCGTCGCGCTGGTAGAGGGCCCCTGCGGCCTCCAGCGCGGCCAGCGCGTCCTCGACCTCCTGCGGGGGAAACCCCGTCGTCACCCCGACGGCTCGGGGGCTCACGGGCTCCCCTCGGAGCGCCCGCTTGAGGAGAGCCCCGAGGACGCGCGATTCCCGCCCGGAGGAGACCGGAGCGCTCACGGCCTTCTCCCTCCCTCAGGAGTTACACGAGGCCTTGTGTCTCCGAGCGGAGAGGAAGCGGGACCGGACGCGCCCGGCCGCCCGGACGCGCCCCCCGCCTCCACAGCGCACGCACGCCTTCGCCGCCACACCACGAGCCCGACTGCGAGGGCAGCTCCGAGGGCCCCCGCCCCCACGAGGAGCGCCCCCCGGGAGCCCTCCACAAGAGCCCCGAATCCGGCGGCCGCCACTGCCGCCAGCACGATCGGACCGGCGCAACAGAGCGCGAGTGCGCCGAGGGCCACCAGCAACGCTGCCCAGGACCCATGCCCGTCGTGATCCTGCGCTCCCACGCTCGGGTCCTCCTCCGGTCCGTGACTCACAGAGAGCCTCCTGTCGACCTGCCTCCCTGCGGCCGGACCGCTTCGGGAATCGCCGCCTGCGGGGAATGGCCGCCGCGGTGTCCGTGCCGGCGTCACAGAATAAACGTTTATCCGTATACTATGTCCCCTCCGAACCCCTGTCAAGACAACCCGACGGCTCGCAGCCTGCGGTCGCCCTGGACTGAACCGCCGTCCTGGCGGCACTCGCTGTGCTTCCCGGTTGGGGGAGGTCGTCACCACGATCGCCCGGGCCTTTGCCGCCCGCCCCCCAATCCTCTCGACCCTCCGGTCCGAGACCGGCACCTGCCCGGGCCTAGCAACAGGAGAGACGCCCCGGCCCCTCCACCAGCGTCTTGGCCGCGGCCCGGACCATCTCGGGGATCGTCGGATGCGGGTGGATGGTCGCGGCGATGTCCATGACCGACAGCCCCTTCCGGATCGCCAACACACCCTCCATGATGATCTCGTTGGCGAGATGGCTCACCACATGCCACCCGAGGAGCCGCCCGGTCGCGTCGTCGGCCACGAGCTTGGCGAATCCCTGGGTCTCGCCAATGGCAGGACCCTTTCCCATATCCCGGAGGTACACCGTGGCTGTCCGGACCGTATACCCATTGGCGCGCGCCTCCTGCTCGGTGAGCCCCACGCTCCCCACCTGGGGTTCCGTAAAGGTCACACGCGGCACCGCCCGGTAATCGGCCTCCAGGGCCACCTCCGAGAGCGCGTTGTGGGCGGCGATTTCCCCCTCGTACACGGCCTTGTGGGTGAAGAGGTACCCTCCTGCCACATCACCTGCCGCGAAGATGTGCTCCTGGGATGTCCGGAGCTCGCTGTCCGTCTGGACAAACCCCCGCTCGAGCTCCACGCCAGCCGCTCGGAGGTCGAGGTCCTCGGTCACGGCTCTCCGCCCGGTGGCCACGAGGATCTCCTCCGCCTCGACAGTGCGGGATCCGTCCCGCGTCTCCGCCACGAGCACCTTCACCGGACCTCGTCGGTCGACGCGCACCACCCGCGCGCTCGTGTGGACCTCGACCCCCTCCGCGTCGAGGTACTCCTCGAGGGCCCGGGAGACGTCCTCGTCCTCCTGGGGGAGGACCCGAGACAGGAGCTCCAGCACCGTGACTCGGCAGCCCAAGGGAGCGAAAAACGCCGCGAACTCCAGCCCCACAGCCCCTGCCCCGATGACCGCGATGGAGCGGGGGAGTGTCCTGAGCTCCAGCGCCTCGTCGCTCGTCACATACCCCACGTCGGCCAGCCCGGGGATCGGCGGGACCGCAGGGACGGACCCGGTGGCGATGACAAACCGCTCCGCGCGCAGGACGTCGCCGTTCACCTGGATCTCGTGCGGGGAGAGGAACCGCGCCTTCCCCCTGATCAGGGGGATCTGGTGTTCCTCGAGCATCCTCTGGAAGGCCTCGGTCTCCACCGACTTCCGGACGATGGCGTCCTTGCGGGCCATGATGGCCGGAAAGTCCGCCGCGACCGACTCCACCCTGAGGCCGAACTCGCCGGCCCGGCGCACCAGACGCATAACCTCGGCAGACCTTAACAAGGCCTTTGTGGGGATGCACCCCCGGTTCACTCAGGTGCCGCCGAGCGCTCCCTTCTCGACAATAGCCGCCCGCGCCCCCATGACCGCGGCCTTGCCGATGGCGGCAAAGCCCGCCATGCCGGCGCCGATGACGATCACATCGAAGTCCCGCCGTGCTCCGACCGTCATGTCTCGACGCCCTCCACCCTGTACCCGGTGTCCTCAACGGCCCGGACGATGTCCGCAACCGGCACCTTTCCCGGGTCGAACACCACCTTGACGCTCCCCCGCTCCAGATTCCCGGTGACCTTTGCGACCCCCGGAAGACGGCGGAGTCCTGTGGCGATGCGGCTCACGCAGTCGACGCACGTGATTCCCCGGACCCTGAGGGTCGCCGTCTCTAGAGCCTCGCCCATGGATGTACTCCTCCCTTCGGTCACCCCTCCGGGCATCCCCCCGGCCCCTCAGGGGCCCGCGGGGTGCCGGCGCGGGCTCCCGCTCCGCTCCCTGGATGCACAGCCCCTTAGGTCCTGGTGCAGGCGAAGATGCGCGCGGCGTTCTCCTGCACCATGGCCCGCCCGATCTCCAGGATCCGGGCGACCCGCGGGTCGGAGACCCTGTAGTAGGCCAGCCGCCCCTCGGTGCGCACCGTGACGAATCCGCACTGGCGGAGACAGGCCAGGTGACTGCTCACGCGTCCCTGCGGGGACCCCAGGAGGCTCACGAGCTCCCCCACGTTCTTCTCACCCTCCAGCAGGTGCTCCAGGATCCGGAGCCGTGTGGGGTCGCCGAGTCCCCGGTAGAACTTGGCCAGGATCTCCACGAAGAGCGGGTCGGAGGACCGCGCTTTGCCGGTCGACCGCTCCTTGACGAGGGCCATCAGCGCCTCCTCAAAAATAAACGTTTATCCGTATGATAGATCCCCTCTGGGCCCGTGTCAAGGCGCCCGGGTCGCCGAAACGAGCTCCCCCGCAGGTGTTTTCGGCCTGGACCTGGCTCCCGGTACCGTTATAATATACGGATATACGAATATCACTTTCGGAGGCTCCGATGAACGCATCCCTCCCTTCCCGAGACCCTGACCTGGACGACCGCGGACAACGGTTCCGCCTGCTGGTCGAACCCCACACGAAATCGCTCTACCGCGCCGCGCTCCACTTCACCAACAACGCCGCCGATGCCGAGGACCTGGTCCAGGAGACGCTCATGAGGGCCTGGCGTGGATTCGACGGGTTCCGATCGGGCACCAACGCCCGGGCGTGGCTGCTCACCATCCTCCGGAACGCCTACCTGGAGCAGTACCGCCGCAAGAAGCGCCGCGGCCTGGAGACCGTCGAGGTGCCGGACCTCGACGAGTGGTCGCTTTTCGCTCACGTGCAGGAGGCCACCTTCTCCCCCGAAACGGACGACCCCGAAACGGCCTTCTTCGCCGGGCTCACCAGCGACCACGTGGCCACGGCCATGGCGTCGCTGCCTCCCAGGTTTCGCGAGGTTTTCGTCCTTGCCGACCTCGAAGGGTGCTCCTACCGGGAAATCAGCGAGATCCTCGGGATTCCCCTGGGGACGGTCATGAGCCGTCTCTTTCGGGCGCGCCAGCACCTCCAGCGGGCCCTGTGGGAGTACTGCGTGCGCACAGGCCAGTGCCGCGCGCCGACCCCCACCGCTCTCTCGCCCTCGCTCCCGGCGGAGTGCGCCGACGCCTGCCGCCAGATCTACCTGTACCTGGACAGAGCGGTGGACGCCGCTGTGCTCGATGCCATCGACAACCACCTCGCCCGATGCCGCCGGTGCTGCGACCGCTTCCAGTTCGAGCAGCGGCTCACCGCCGTCGTCCGCGAGGCCCTCCGGGCCTCCGAGATCCCCCCCTCCATCGGGGAGACGTTACACACGATTGTCGCACGATTCTGACCCACCTCCGCAGACGTGCGTCCCTGGTCCCGGAGGATTCGGGGGACCATCGAGGCTTCGCTTCCGCGCACCCCCTGTTCTCCAGGGGCCTCCGCCTGAAGTCCGGGATCCCGGATCCGCGACTGCTCCATCGGCCGACCCCGCCCGGGAATGCGGTCGGGCGAGGACACAATGCCGAACGCACGTCCGTCTCGCAGTCGGCGGAATACCCGGTGCCCCTCCGCCATTCAATCTTCTGGGCCCGGGGCCGACGGTTTGTTTCCCGGGGATCGACGGAGCCGCACTACCAGCTGGCGAGGGGGTGGGAGAGAGCACGAGAGCGTCCCTGGCAAGTTCCAGCCGGGCCCCGAGGGTCGGCTGCGTGGAGAACAGGGGGGACCCTGGCGCTCGCGCCCCCTGAGGGACTCGAGACCCCTAAGGAGGTGTAGCCGGCATGAAGAATGCGGCAGTCACTGCGGCGGCCGCGCTCGTGTTGGCCCTGGTCGCCCCGGCCTTTGCCCAGCCCTTTGCGGACGTGCCCACGAACCACTGGGCCTACGACGCGATCGCTGAGCTCGCGGCCAAGGGCCTCATCGAGGGGTACCCCGATGGGACCTTCAAGGGCGATCGGGCCATGACGCGGTACGAGATGGCCATGGTCGTGGCCCGGCTGCTGGCGAGGATCGAGAGCATCCAGATCCCCGCGCCGCCGAAGCCGGAAGTGACCAAGAAGGACCTGGAGGCGATCCAGCGGCTCGTCAACGAGTTTCGGGCCGAGCTGGCGGCCCTCGGGGTCCGCGTCACGGCGATCGAGGAGGAGCTCAACGCCATCAAGGCGAGGCTCGACAACGTCCGCGTGACTGGAGCGTACCGATTCCGGTACAACGTCGTGCGGCTGGCCACCGGTCCCTCCATCAACGGGAACCCGAGAACGGGGTCGATCGACGCATCGGCCAGCGCCCAAGTCCCACGCGCGATTCAAGTGCTCAAACTCGCCTTCGACGGGAGCGTCGCCCCGGATGTCCACCTGATCCTGGCGCTCACCACCAACAACGGCACCCTGGCGAGCTATCAGGTCTTCAATAGCAGCGCGTTCAATTCGAACGCCAACATCACGAACCTCTTCTTCGACTGGAAGAACGCTTTCGGAGGGCCGCTGGAGGTGCGGCTCGGACGGTTCGGCGGAAGCCTCACCGAGGCGGGCGGCACGTGGTACCCCGTCCAGTTCGGCCCCTTCGGGCTCATCATGAACACCGCGGGGGATACGTGGGAGGACAGCACCGCCGACAGCGGCGCCAACACCGTGGACGGCCTGTGGGTGAGCGGTCACTGGCCATCGCTCGCGGACCTCATGGTCCAAGGCGTGGTGATCCGGGTCACGGGTAACACGGGCTCCAGCACCTACTTCTCCGGCGAGGATGCCTACGGCATCGATGCAAACGTCCAGGTGCTTCCCGGCCTCCGGGTCGGGGGTGCCTACGTCTCGAACACGTTCACCAATCCGGGCGGTTTCGCCGGGCCCGCCCCGAACGGGTCGCTCTGGCACCTGTACGGACCGGGGGGCGGCGCGATGAATCCTGCCACGGCCAATTGCCCGCCTGGGCCCGGCGGTATCCAGTGCCCGGCCCAGGGAAGCGGGTGGACCGGGTACGTCCAGTGGGACGCCTTCCCTGGGGCGCACCTGGACGGTGAGTACGCCGACTGGACCGACTGGGTACACAACACCAGCGACTACGGGTGGCAGGTCAACACGGTCTGGGACCTGGCATCGCTGACGGGAATCGGCCACAACTTCAAGGTGCAGGTTGGGTACCTCAACTACGGGCAAAACTTTTACCCGCCCTACGGAGCGGCCGAGGCGGACATCGCCATGAACGACACGCTGTATCCGGGGAACGCCCAGGGCCTCACCGCCCAGCTGAGCTTCGATCCGATCCAGAACTGGACGGTTTACGGCGTCGGCTTCTTCGGAAACAGCGTTTCCAATGGCCAGAGCCTCACAGAGTGGGAGGCGGGGGTGATCTACACCTTCGCGCCCAGCTCCCGGATCATCTTCAAGGTCCGCGACCTGCGAATAGCCAGTGTGGAGCAATTCCTGCTCTACCGCGCGCAGTTGGACTACACCTTCTGAGGCCGCGCCGGGAACAGGCGCTGGCGGCCCCTCGAAGAGTGAGGGGCCGCCAGCGCTCCCGTGGAGGGTCTCAACACCTCCCCAGGGTCAGGGGCAGCGTCGCGCGCGGGATCCCAACGGGTTCCCAGACCCGATCCCGTTCCCGGAGAGGGTCGGACAGGGTGCTCCTCCGCGGCGGAACTTTATGGAAGACGACGGACGAAGATCCCGACGGGATTCGTCCCCACCGGGATATCCTGCACGACCCTTCCGGTGCGGGCGTCGATAACGGCGACGGCCCTCTCCTTCGTCAGGATCGCGTACACGAAGGTCCCGGCGGGGTGCACGCCCAGCTTTTCCGGGTAGGCCCCGACGTGCGCTCGCCAGACCTCCCTGTACGTCTGCGTGTCGTAGGCGACGACCACGGTATCGTCGGCATGGCCCACGAAGTGAAGGCGGCCGTCCGGGCTGAAAGTCCCGACGATGGGGCGCCGGGCGGCGGGCACCTCCGCCAGAGGCCTCAGGGTCTGCCCGTCGAGGACGGCGACGCTATTGCCCGTTCGCGTCTCGACCCAGACCTGGCGGCCGTCAGAAGACGCCGTGAGCATGTAGGGCCGCGTACCCGGGAAGGGACGCGCCCCCAGGACCCGGCGGGTGGCCGTATCGATGCTGAGGACGGTGTTGCCGGCATCGGTGGGGACGAAGGCGCGCTCGATCCCGTCGGGAGGGGCGGCGAGGTCGATGTCACACGCCGATCCTCCGTTGACCGGTATCGCCAGCATCTGCACCGCAAAGGTGCGGCGGTCGATGATCGCTATCTCCCCCGACGCATGCTTGCTGACCCACACCGTCCCGTCTCGAGAGGCCTTCCCGATATACAGCGTCGCCTTATCGGTCCCGAGAGGGACCTCCCTCGCGACCCGAAGGGTGTTCAGGTCCACGAGGACCGCTTCAACCGCCTGCGTGGCGGGGTTGCGCCTGCCCAGCCAGAGGTACGTCCCGTCGTAGTAGTTGTTGTCGTCGTTCCACGTCCAAGTCCAGGGCGGCATATCCGGCAGGTCCGCGGTGCGGACGACCCGCTGAGACGCCGCATCGATCACGCTGACGGTGGGCCGGCCGTCGCTGATCACGATCACCTGGGCCCGCACCGCCGCCGTGCGCGCGGGGACCACCGCCAGAACCGCCACGAGTCCCACCACAATCAGCAAGGTGGCGCACCGGGTCATGGGGTCACCGCCTTCGCCGGCCGCCGGAGGGTAATCCGCCACTCACCGCTCCCCGCGACCTGGACGTCCATGAGGAAACCCTCCCGCGTCGCCAGCATACGGATGGTGTCGATTGCGGGAGGATGATCCACGAGGACTTCCAGGACCTCCCCCTCCGGAAGGCGCTGCAACGCCTCCTGCACCTTTTTCATCGGGAACGGGCAGATCTCGCCCCGAACGTCCAGAAACATCCTCCTGCGCCTCCTCTCTTAGGGCAGGCGCTCGATCACGCGAAGGCCGATGAATGCGCCTCCGGCCAGGGCGATGCCGAACACCCACCCGTTGAGCCCCAGGGAGGGGATCGCTGAGAAGAAGGCCCCCACAGTGCACCCCAGCGCGATGCCGGAGCCGTACCCCATCAGCACCCCGCCCCCTGCGGACTGCAGGTACCGGACGGGGGTCCGCGGGACCCTGAGCTTGAACTCGCGCGCAAGCAGTGCCGCAGTTAAGGAGCCGGCCACCAGGCCCACATCCAGCAGCAGGCCGTGGGTGAGGACGGTCCCGCCCACGGCCAGTGTGCAGCCCGACAGGTTCTCGGTCCCCTCCAGACGCCCCGGCCCGATCCCCGCCAGCGTGGCCAGGCCATTGGCCCACCGGGAGAGCTCCCCGACGATGCGCCACGGCATGTGGGCCATGTAGGAGAGGGTGTTCAGGAATCCCAAGAGCATGCCCCCGACCGCCGCCGGCCATCCGCGCCCCACCACTCCCTCGGCCAGCGCACGGAGCTTTTCGCGAAAGGTAACCGCCGGGACGGGCGGACCGTACTCCTGGACCGCCACGCCGCCCCGAGACTCCACCCAGAGAACGAAGAGGTAGGCCGCCAGCAGGGCGACCAGGGTGAGGGCGATCGCCCCCCCATAGCCCAGGTATCGGGGCATCCAGACGACTGGCGAGGGCTGGATGATATGGCGCCACCACCAGTTCCAGTGGTGGCTGGCGAGGAGCAACCCCGCGAGGATCCCGCCGAAACTCACCCAGGAACCGGCGTATCCCTCTCCCATACGGTAGAGGGAGCCCGAGACGCACCCACCAGCGACGACCATCCCGATGCCGAACAGGAACCCGCCCGCCACCAGGGCCACGCTGAGGGGCGCGACCTGGGCTTCCGGGGCGATGGCCCCGAGCGACGCATTGGGCTGGAGGTTCAGCATATGCATCCCGAAGCCCGCTGTCGCCACGGCCATTCCAATAATCACGCCCTTCATCGTCCTACCCGAGCGGAACTGAAGCAGGTCGCGAAAGGCGGAATTGAAGCAAAAACGACTGCGCTGGAGCACGACCCCGAATCCCACACCGAGGGCTCCAAAGGCTCCGAACAGCGGGTCGAACCTGCTCCCCACGGCGATCAGAGCTGCTTCCGCCCCGAGGATCACCAACCCCACGACGATCTGTGGGTGAAGCGCCGCGCGTCTTTCGCGCAGGCTCCCAGGGTGCGCTAAAGCGTCAGCCACCGTCACCACCCCACGGACGCATGAGCAGGATCAAGAGCCCGGCCGGACATGGCCGGAGAGATCCCGGAGGCGCTTAGCCTCCGGGACGACAGATGCACCCGCGGGGACACCTGTGGGGGAGCCGGAGTCGGAGAGTTGGCCCTATGGGTGCCGACGCCCTCGGAGGTCTGGCGCAGGCACCGTACCCCACCCCGGCCACCCTCCTTCGAAGCGCATCAGGGCGGAGACTGGATCCTGTCCGCCCGAGCGGCATCGGCCCGCCCTCGCCTCCCCGGCTATCCGGGATCACTGGAGTCCCTCTGGCAGGATCTCGGCGAGGTGCCGCTCGAGCGCCGCCCCTCGGAGCGCCCCCCGAACCACAGCCCTGACGACCCCGTCCCGGTCGACGAACACCGTTGTAGGAACCATCGTCAGCCCGTAGGAGACGGCAACCCGATCGCCGCGCTCGTCCAGCCCCAGGGGGAAGGACACCCTGTACTGACGGGCGGCCTGCCGGAGATCCTCCGCGGTATCCCCCACGCCGATCCCGACGATCACGAGCCCCTGGGCTCGGTACCGCCGGTACACCGGCTCGAGCACGCCCAGATCCCCGAGGCACTCGCCACAGAGGGTCGTAAAGAACGTCACAACCGTGGGATGCCCGGCATAGTGGGCGAGGGCGACGGTGCCGCCCGAGAGGCCGGGGGCCACGAAATCGGGAGCCGGCATCCCCACGGCAAGATGTCCGGGGACGGCCGCCTCGCCCCCCGGCCCTGGCGACCCCCCCGCGACGAGCGCGACGAGAATGCCCGCCACCAGGCCGACCGGCACCAGGATACGCGCCCACCGGCTCCCCACGGGGTGATCGCCCATTCTCCGCACACGCACTACGCCTTCACTCGTGACGCGGGAGCGGCAATATCGCCAGGATCGGGAGGGCAACGACAGTCACCGCCAGGGACCGCAGGTGCCCGTCGGGCACCCCGGGGATCAACGCGTGCGCATACTCCGGGCGGGCCATGAAGCGCGCCGCATGCACCACCGCGTGGTTCAACCACTCCAACACCGTGAAGCTCAGGGCCATCGCGAAGAGCCCCGCCGAGGCGCTCACCATCATCGGCCGCCGGACCGCCCTTCCGCCCCCGCCCGGCACGCTCGCCAGGCGACGCGCACGGCGTCGATAGTACCAATGATTGAGCGCCACGATAGACGCCGCGCCAAGCCCGAGGACCTGCGGGATGTACCGCCACAGGTGGAGCGCTCCAAAGACCGCCCCAAGGCCGAGCGCGCCGAAGACGAGTCCGCCGCCGCAGCACACCGAGGCCACGAGTCCCGACAGACAGCTCGCCACAAGGGGAGCGGTGCTGACGTGACTCGTCCACGCTCCCTCGCCCCTCACCGGCTCCCTCCTCGACCGCCCGCCGCCTCAGCACGCCCCCGCTCTCTGGTAGAGGGCGGCCGGCATCCTCGTGTCCGAGAGGACGCTGCCGCTCCGTCCCTCGCGGGCGGGACTGACAGCGGGGATCCAGCAGTAGATGCGCCGTGCCGGTCTTACCGACTGCAAAAGATGAATAAACGTTTGTCCGTATGATAGGCTCCCCTGGGATGGGTGTCAAGTCCGGCGAGGAGGCGTCAACCGTGGACCATCGCGCCCTCGAGGCCCGCTCGGCACCCCTGGGATCCGCCTTGGGCTGAAGCCGACCCCGGCATCGACCGCGCTTCTCCGGGGGGGTCTCGGCTAGGCCCCGAATGTCCTCGGCCCCCCCTCGCCTCTCCGGAGACGCGGCGGATCGCCGGCCCTCGGGGCGCGTGGAATATCCGGGCCGGGAGCTGCATTTACACCCTCGAGACGCTAACTCCGAGAGAGGGGGAACCTATGCCGAAGCCGAGCCTACGAGTCGCCACTCTGGCCTTCCTTCTCCTGCTGGGACAGAGTACGCTGGCGTATGCGGCGGCCACCCTGGTCCGCATCGACCAGGTCTCGCACAGTGACTTCGCGCGTACAGTCCAGCAGATCAAGACTGCCATCGAGAGCCGGGGGCAGATGATCGTGGCAACGATCGATCATCAGAATATGCTCCGCATGCTGGGGGTGTCTGGCCCTGGCGCCGTGACCATCGAGTTCGGACAGCCGAGCATGCTCAAGACCGTCTTGGTGCCCAACCCCCAAATCGGGCTTGACATCCCGCTCAGGATCTACATCTGGCAACGACCCGACGGGAAGACCGTCGTCAGCTACTACAAGGTCGGACCCGTCTTCGCGAGCTACGGGAAACCAGACCTCGCGAAGGTGGGGGAGATGATGGACCGGCTCCTCGCTGACATCGTCCGCGCCGGGACACGGTAGGACCGAGGACTTCGCCATGCTGATCACGCCGATTGACGCCCTCTTCATCCTGAGCGGTCTCTCGGTCGTCATCGCCGCCGTGAGACGCCGGTGGACCCCTCCCCCGGCCGACTCGGCACCTCCGGCGACGGTGGAGGAGATTCTCCTCACCCTCCTCGCCCTCATCCCCGCGGCAATAGGGCCGAATGTCCTGGTCGTCGGGCTGACGCCCGGCATGCCCCCGGTCTCAGACCTGGCCCGCTGGGCGTTGCTCCCTTCTGTGATTGTGTTTGTCCTCGTCTGGATCGTGGCCTGGGCGGCGGGGCACGACCGTCTCACGAACCGCCTGTGGACCGGCCTGTGGGCAGGTCTCGCCTCCACGGCCGCCCTGGACGTGTTCAGGCTCACGTCCTTCCACCTCGGCCTGCTCCCCGGAAACCTGCCGAGGATGTTCGGGGTCTTACTGCTCAACAGCATGGCCCAAGGGCCGACGCCCCTGTCGGACTTCGTGGGGTACCTGTACCACTACTGGATCAGCGCCTGCTTCGGGCTCACCTGCGCGTTGCTCATCGGCAAAGCCCGCTGGTGGTGCGGAGTGGTCTGGGCACTCATCATCGAGGTCGGCATGATGACGACGCCCCCCATGGTCATCGCCATGGGCGCGGGCTACTTCGGGCTCAACCTGGGCCACGGGCTCCTCAACGGCGTCTTCCTCGGGAGCCTCGTCCCCCACATCGCGTACGGGATCGCGCTGGGCATGCTTCTCGAGCGATACCTCAGGCACCGGGGCACGCTCGCCGAGATCCTCTGGGATGCGCTCAGGCAGCGGAATCGCGGACGTCGCCCCACAATGGGCGAGACCCACCCGTGAGTCCCGGAGCAGGGCGTGTTGGCCGCTGAGGGAGGGACAGTCGGGAGGACACACACCCCCTGGGGGAAGCCCTCCTCGAGAATACGGGCACGCCGTCACGACATCCGGTGGCCCACAGGCAGCCCGAGGTCTCCCGGGGGGTGACGCCCGAGGGATCCGGCAGGATTCCGGTCACCCACAGAAGGGACCGCGCTCGGGTTCTCGGGCGAACAGGACGACCCCATCCCGCGTCATCCGGTCGAGGGCGGGGCGCATCCTCACATACTCGGCGAGCGCGTACACGTGCGGTTCCAGACCCCGGAGGTCCAATACCGTCCGGACCACGGCATACGCGTCGTCTCTCGGCGTGCCATCGTAGACGACGAGAAGGTCGACGTCGCTCGTCGCCGTGGCCCGCCCTCGAGCCGAGGGCCCTGTACGGAATAGCAGGCAGTGCTGCGTCATTAGAGGGGGTGAAGACACGCGAAGGGAGGTGAACCCGATGCGCCGCGCGCTTGCTGCAGTGATCGCGGGGGTCGCCCTGTTCCTGGTGGGGCCCGCCGCCTTCGCCGACCAGGTCATCGGGGGGTACGACGTGAGTACTCCCTCGGGGTGCCAGGCCTTCAACATGTACTGGCACAACCAAAACCTTGGCCGATAGGACCCGCCTCCCTCGCCGCCGGGGCGCACCCCCGCCGGCGAGGGAGGCCCCGCCGGATGCCTCCCCAGCATCCCGCCCCACCATCGTCGGCCTTATCCGCGGAAACGGAGGGACCACGCCCATGTTACACAGACTTGACCTGGTCATCCTCGGCTCCGGCTCGACAGCGTTCGCCGCGGCGATCCGGGCAGCGGAGCTGGGCAAGACGGCGGCCATGACCGAGAGCCGCACCCTCGGCGGAACCTGCGTGAACCGAGGCTGCCTGCCGTCCAAGAACCTCATCGAGGCGGCCCGCCTGTACTGGGAATCCCGGAACCCGCGGTACCCGGGGCTCGGCGGCGCGCCCATGTCCCTCGATTTCCCCGCCCTGGTCGCGCAGAAGGATGCTTTGATCAACGACTACCGGAGCAAGAAGTACGACGCCATCGTCACGGAGTCCGACCTCATCAGGGTCTTTCCGGGCCGTGCGTCCTTTACCGGCCCTCGGACGGTGACGGTGGGCGGGGAAACCCTGGAGGGAACCGCCTTCCTCATCGCGACAGGCTCGCGCCCGGCCGTCCCCCCGCTTGAGGGGCTCTCCGACGTCCCCTCCCTCACGAGCGACCTGCTCACGGCCGGAGAGGACCTGGAGCTCGCCGAGCTGCCCGAGTCGCTCGTGATCCTCGGGGGAGGGTATGTGGCGCTCGAGCTGGGGCAGATGTTCCAGCGGCTGGGCACCCGCGTGACGATCCTGGAGCGGAGCCGTCGCATCCTCCCCGGATACGAGCCGGAGATCGCGACGGGGCTCTCGGCCCTCCTCCGGGACGAGGGGGTCACGCTGGTGACGGGGGCGACGGCCCAGCGGGTCCACCAGGACGGCACCGGCGTGATCGTGACGGCAGAGGTCGGCGGCAGGCTCCGGCAATTCCCGGCCGCACGACTGCTGGTCGCCGCCGGCCGGGCCCCGAACACCGAAGGGTTGGGCCTCGAGCACCCCGGGGTCCGGCTCGACGCCCGGGGGTACGTCCAGGTGGACGAGACCCTCCGGACGACAGCGCCGCATGTGTGGGCCGCTGGGGACGTGATCGGCCGACAGCATCGAAACCAGCCGGCAACGCCAGTCGGGGCGCACGACGGCGCCATTGCCGCCTCCAATGCGCTGGCCGCTACGGGCCGCCGGGTCGACCACCGGGTGATCCCCCGGACCATCTTCACCGATCCGCAAGTCGCTGTGGTCGGCATGACAGAGGCCGAGGCCCACGCATCCGGGCACCGGTGCGCCTGCCGCGCCGTCCCTATGACCGCCGTGCCGCGAGCGGGAGCAGTCCGCGATACCCGCGGAGTGATCAAGATGGTGCTGGACGCCGACACCGAGGAAGTCCTGGGGGTCTCCATGCTCGGGCTCCACGCCGGGGAGGTCATCCACGAGGCCGCGATGGCATTGCGGTTTCGCGCGACCGTGCGTGATTTCATTGACCTGGTGCACGTGTACCCGACGATGGCCGAGGCGCTCAAGATCGTCGCCCTGTCGTTCTTCAAGGACGTCGGCAAACTCTCATGCTGCGCGGAATAGATCCCCGAACCCGGACGGAGCGGCGCGTGAGCACCGGCGTCTCCCGGCGCACGGGGGCAGGGAAGAGCATCGGACCGAGGAGGCTCGACGTCCACCCTGTGAGCCTGGGGGGCTACCGGCACCGCGCGCGGCCCTCGCTCACGCCTCCACACGAAGCCCCCCGCCCGCTCCCGACTCACCCGTCCCTCCGCGACGCCCCCTCGCTGGGCTCCCCTTTCGGGGGCCCCGGGCCTGAGGACTCAGAGGCGCGCGGGCCCGCGCTAGTTCGGGCGGGACCGCCGGAGACGAGGGTGAGACCGGACATTCTGGATGCTCGGTGCCTGGCCGGATCCCCGGGAGAGGACCCAAGGCCATGGGGACGCTGATCCCGGTCACCTTCCGCTTCCCCGCTCGGCTGGTTCCTGAGGCCACTCATGTGACGCTCGCCGGCACGTTCAACGGGTGGAACCCGCACGCGCACCCTCTCACACGACAGCCCGACGGAGACTGGGCGACCACCGTCTACCTCCCGCCCGGCCGCGTCGTGTACTGTTTCTACGTCGACGGAGTCTTCTGGCTTGACCCCGAGGACGACGGACGGGTGCCAAACAGCTGGGGGTCGGAATACTCCGTCCGCCACGTCGGCCCGGAGCTGCCGTCGAGACCGGAGTCCGCCTAGCACCCGCCGGGGTGCCCGGGTAGCCCGGATCTACCCCCCCAGCACCCCCAGCACCGCCGCACCTCCCTGGCAGCCCTCCATGATCCCGCCCCCACTCCTGCGCCAGGAGCGCACGCAGCGCCCGGTCCTCGAGCGTCCGCGGCCAGTCTCGGCCGGGCGCGGGCACAGGGAAGCGGACGCCGCAACACCCCGGCCAGATCCGCCGTGCGCACGGCACGAGAGATCCCAGCAGCCCGCTTCCCGACGCCCTCCGCCACACTCCTGTGACCCACGGCATGGTACGAGAGCTTCCCGCACGCGGGCCCGGGCGGGCGATGCGCGGCCGGGAAGGCCGAGCCCCCCGCTCCCCGCAGTGTGGGACCGGAGTGTGGCACGGTTCGCCGACGCGAGCGAAAGGAAATAGGGCGAAGGTTCAGTTGAGTGAGGCCCCGGGGGCTGCCGGAGTAACCGGTGCAATCCTCGTGCCCCCGCGGCGTACGTCAAGTGTTGGGACAGGAGTGGCCGCGTCCACGCGATTCCGGGAGCAGGTTCCTCCTCCGCCCCTCAAGGCGTCCCCCTGAACCGCGCTCCTACGCCGTCGTTGGCGCGTGCGGCCTCCCGGGCGTGTCCCTGTGACGCGGACCTTCGGGCGAGAGTCAGACGACCGTCGGGCCCGTCCGAACAGGCCAGACGGCCACGACGGCGACGACCACGGCGACGGCGCCCATAGTCCAGAAACCCCCGGCCGCACCACCTCGGTCGAAGACCGCCCCGAAGACGGGAGGTCCCAGGGCCATCCCCGCGACCTGCGCCGCCACAAGGGCCCCGTACCCGCTCCCCACCTTGTCCCTCGTGACGAGGGAGGGAAGGCTCGCCAGGGTGGCAGGGAAGAACATCGAGCAGCCCACCCCCATGGCGGCGACCAGGAGCAGGAGACCGACGAGGGAGACGATGCCCGGAGAAGCGACCGCCGGGAGGGCGACGGCCCCCGTCCCGTAGACGAGGAACGCCGCCGCAATGAACGGGCGGTACCGTCCGACACGGTCGACCACGACCCCCCACAGGGGAGAGAGAGGGATGTCGATCACGAGGAGCAAAGACGCGATGAGGACCGCATCCCCCGGACGGAGGCGCCCGTACTCCGCGATCTTCGTGGGAGCCCACGTCGTGAATCCCACGATCACCGCGTACCCCAAGAGGACGAGGAGGAGGAGCCTCAGGAACCCCGCGCCCTCGGGTCTCCCCCTCTCCTCGCGGTCCCCCTCCCGCTTGCCAGGGGGCGCGTCCCGGAGAACGCTGGTGACCGCGGCGAAAGAGGCCAGGACGATGAGCTCCGATCCGGTGACCGCAGACCTCCACCGCGTGTAGTGCGCCAGAGGCCCGAGAATATCGAAGGCAATCCCTGTGCCCACGGGCAACCCCGCCACGAACACACCCATGGCCGTCCCGAGGCGCGACCGAGGGGTGGCGGTGGCAACGACCCTGAGTGCTGCGACCACGGCCACACCGCCCCCGAGCCCCTCCAGCACACGGCCGAGGAGAAAGAGAGGAAAGGTTGGAGCACCCGCCACCATGGCCCCGCCCGCCAGCAGGGCACCGAATCCGAGACGGACAAGCGGGATCGCGCCGTGGCGATCGACGAGGATCCCAGCGGGGACGGCCGCGACGAGCGCCGGGACCAGGAAGGCGGGCATCGCGAGCCCCGCCAGGTAGTGGCTGAGAGCCCAGCGGCGGGCGACTTCGTCGAGGAAGGGAGGGAGGACCTGGAAGGAGGTGCCAAAGGCCACGTAGACAGCGAAAGCTCCGACGGCCACGTTCCCGGCTGGCGCCGGCCCCGCCCCGTCCTTCGGCCCGGCCGGGGCCGGCGCCGAGGACGCGGGCGAAGGCCCGCAGCGTCGGGCTCCCCGGGGAGGACGCAGGGCCCCCAACGACCGCACACGCATGGCTCTCAGGGGGCGCTTCCCAGCCGGGCGATGCGCTGGGCCTTCTGGATCGCCCTGGTCACCGCCCGGAGGCAACAGCGGCCCGAGGGGTTTTTCACGTCGCAGTGACACTCGCCCGCCCGCACGTGCGCCATGATCTCGTCGAAGATCGCGCTGCGGCCGCAAGCGAGCACATCCTCGATCACCATCGCCTCGGTCTTCTCGAAGCAGTAGCACACGGGGATGGGGGGCTCCGTCTCCTTGGACCCGACCCTGACTACGAGGTCCTCCTTCGCAAACCAGTGGGAGCCGTCTCCCGCGTAGTAGACCACCTCGCACCCGGGACCCTCCACGAAGAAGTAGCGGGCCCCGGTCATGGAGCCTCGGCGCTCGGGCCTGAGGAGGGCCTCCACGGTCCTCCGCGGCACCAACCTCCCGCGGGCGCCGCAGAGAGGACACGTCGGCGGGGCCTCGGGCGTCGGAACGGTGCAGCAGCCGGTCATGAGACACTCTCCTCTCCCCCGGCCGGGGGGCCGGGATTGCTGTCCAGGACGCACCACCTTTAGGCAAAGATGCCGAAAGCGGTCCTCCTATTCCGGAGGCGGGCCTTCCTCGGCAGGAGGCGGCCCCGGCCGCCCCGCCCTGCCCCCCGGCCCTCTGTCCGGGGGACCGGGCGTCCTCCGGAGGCGGGCAAGGCGGACGCTCGGCAAAGGGCACACGCGGCGATGCTCGCGGTAGGCCCACAGCAATACTCCACCGGCAGACGCCGAGACAAGGACCAAGGACAGGACGCCCTGGCCGTCGGTCGGGATCATGGCGGGAGCCACCGGCCCGGGACGGCGGTGTCCCCGTCGCCCGTGCCGGACCTCCCAAGCGGGACGCCGGCCTCAGGCACGCCTTCCTCGACCGGAGTCCGGAACCGGTCCAGGAGCGCCTGAGCGATGCGACCGGCCCCGGCGGCCAGGAGATTCAAGTGGTAGGTGCTGCCCAGGCTCACCCGAGCGACGGGGTGATGGGCAAAACTCGCCACGGCCGGACCTCCGTGGATCGGGAGCCCTTCGGCGCTCGCCGCCAGGACCACCCCGTCGCCCGGACCGAAGGACAGGGTCGGATTCGGCAACGACCCGGTGAGGCCCGCCATCGTCCTGGGCCCCGACGGGTCGCGGGGATCGTGGTCCCCGTAGAAGACGTAGAGGCGGACCCGAGGAGGAACCGGCATGAGGTTGAGGCGGGAGAGGAGAGGATTCCCCCCGCCCGGCGGCACCGTCCACGGGGCGCCAGGAGCGGGCCGCCAGAAGGGAAACGTCGGTTCGAGATCCCTGACGACCGGGCTCCTGCCGAGCCCTGCGAACGGGAGGAACGAGGGGGCGCGGCCCGCCAGATAGGCGAGCACCGCCCCTTCGTTGGGGACGCCGACGAGCACGAGACGGTTCACCAGGGCGCCCCATCCGTCGATGTCGTAGGCCACATTCCACCGGGCCAAAAGACCCCCGACGCTGTAGCCCACGACGTTGACCTTGGCCGCGTAGGTGGACGGGAGCACGACCGTGCGGACGTAGCGGGCCAGCGCCCGGGCACCCTGCTCCACCGTGAGGGCGCGCGACGGATAGGGAAACCAGAAGACTGTCCGGCCGGGACCGGTCCCGACGTACCCGGCCCGCTCCAGCCCTCTGAGGAAGTCCTGGTCCACCCCGCTCACCTCGTTGAGGTAGCCCGGGACCACCACCGTGGGGAGCAGCACCGTGGCCTCCCGGCGCCCCTGCCGCCACAGCGACCCCTGCCGCACCGTGACGTCTACCGGGAAGCGGAGATTCTCCTCGAACCGAGCGAGCGGAGGAAAGGCGGCGACGGCGACGCCCCCGACCCGGATCGCCCCCGCCGCCAGGTCCACGTCCACCGTGAACCGCGGAGGCACCCGGCGCATGGGGAGCGCTACCCGCAGCGGAAGACCATCCAGGCCCACGGACAGGGCGACCGTCGCGGGCCCGCCGTCCCGGGAGTCCCATCCTCCTGTGGCGATCCCGATGCTCAGGACGTGGGCCCCCACCATAGCCGCCGACGTCACCTCCACATAGGGGAGGGCTCCGGGAGATCCCTGGGCCCTCCCCGCCGGGAGGAGGCCGGAGAGCCCTGCGAGGAGCAGGGCTACGGGGAGGAGGGGACCCCTCCGTCGCCGGGATCTCACATGGCAGACCATCGACCCTCCCCCCTCACACGCCGCACCCCGCCCAGCAGGCAGGGATGCCACACCCGGGAGCGTGATTCGGGTCGCGCAGGACGCGCAGGCGGATCCAAGCCAGGCTGGCGAGGGCACCGCCGGCGGTGAGAGGCCATCCCCCGAGGACGTTGACCACCAGGAAGGCTCCGAGCGTCAGGTGCGTGAGGGCCCAGTACAGTCCCCCGGCACGAGCCAGGAATCCGAGGCCCCAGAGGAAGGTGAGCGTCCTCACCGCCCGGCGACCGGGGAGGGCGAGGAGCATCCCTCCCCGGTCGCCGAGGACCCGCCGGGCGACCTCGAGGAGGAGGGGGCGGGAAACCGCGATGGACCCGAGAAGTCCCAGGCCGTCGAGCAGGTTTTCCGCTACCCCGCCCCCCACGTACACGACCGGGTTGCCGGTGGCCAGCGCGAGGACCGATTGCAGGACCGTTATGGCGAGCCCGTAGAGGACCAGCGGATCCAGGGACCGGCTGCGGTGGAGGTCACGCACGAGAAGGAAGGCCGTCCAGCCTCCGGCCACGCCCACCCCCACCGCCGGTCTCCCGTGCTGGAGCGCCAGGGACAGCACCAGCTGGGGGAGGACGATGGCGGACACACACTGGCGCGCCACCCTCCACGCGCCCGCCGAGCCACTCCACACGCCCCGCATCGCCCTCTCCCCCTTTCCACCCTTCTCAATGCTGGCTGTCGGGCGTCTCATTCCCCTGCTCCACGGGTCTCTAGAGCCTCAAGATCTCGAGGTAGACCGAAAGGTCCACCTTTGGTAGGATCAGGCTGTGAGGAACCGGGCAGCGCCGGAGTGCCCGGGTCCACAGATGGGCGCCCGTAGCTCAGAGGATGAGAGTGCCGGCCTGCGGAGCCGGAGGTCGAGGGTTCGAATCCCTCCGGGCGCGCCACCATCGCGAGCCCTTATGCGCGGTCACAGGACTGGACGAAGGCTCTCCCCGACCACGCCCTCCCCCGCCCCAGGACGGGGAACCCTAGGCCACAATAGCTCGCTCTCCCTAGACGGTGAGAGCCTCCTGGTCCGGGGCTCCCCCAGGGGCGCAGATGTGAGGACACCCCGGTGTGCGGAAAGGAGTTGACCCCGACGTGCACCTGCGACGCTCCGTCGCCCCTATCGCCGCCGCTCTCACCGTCGTCCTGGCCCTGGCCACCGCCACACTCCCGCCCCCGCTCTCCGCAGCGACGGGCCAGCTGGTGGTCGACGCTCTCCAGGTGCTGGAGCACGAGTACGTCGACCCCGTGGACCCCCTCCGCCTCCTCAACGTCGCCCTCGGAGCCGTGCGGGCGGCGACGCACCTGGGCGTGGACTCCGTCCCCGACATCCCCGCGGGGACCCCGCCTGATGAGGCCGCGTCCCTTTTCACCCGAGAGTTCGCCCGCGCCGCAGCCCTGGCCCACGTCGACCAGACCGCGCTCGCGTACGCGGCGACCTCGGCCATGCTCCAGTCCCTCCACGACAGCCACACCGCCTTCCTCACCCCTCAGCAGCTCCGCGAGGCGGAGGCGGAGCTGCGCCGGCAGCCGGTGTTCAGCGGGATCGGCATCACCATCGGCAGCGTCACCGATCACCAGGGGGTCCGCTGGGTGGTCGTGTCCAGCGTGTTCCCCCACTCCCCCGCCGCGCGCGCCGGGCTCCAGCAGTTCGACATCATCGAGGCCGTGGACGGGCACTCGCTGAGGAACGCCACCCCCGAGGAGGCGAGCCAGCTCATCCGGGGGCCCGAGGGGAGCCAGGTCACCCTGGACCTCAGGCGGGCGGGGCAGACCCTTCAGGTCGCGGCCACGCGGGCCCAGATCAGCATCCTTCCAGCGTGGGGACGGCTCCTCGGACCCGGCATCGGGTACCTCAGGATCGCCGCCTTCGCTGAGGGTACTGCCGCCACGGCCGCCTCCGTCCTGCGGGAGCTGGGGAATCTCCGCGGCCTCGTGGTGGACCTCCGGGGGAACGGCGGGGGCCTCGTCATCGAGGCCCAGCGGACCGCCGGTCTCTTCCTGCCCCCGGGGACGCCCATCGGGGTGGTGCGCACGCGGGAGAGCTCCATCGTGCTCCGGTCCCTCGGGGCCCCGATCGTCCCCTCCGGCATCCCCGTCGCCGTCCTCACGGACCCGGGCACGGCGTCGGGCGCCGAGATCCTCGCGGGCGCCCTGCGGGACGCGCACCGGGCCACCCTCGTCGGCGAGAAGACGGCAGGAGCGCTCGGCGGGGCCATCACCGTGCGCCTGCCCGAGGGCGGCATGACCGTCACGGTGGAGAAGATCCTCGGACCCGAGGAGGAGGTCGTCGAGGGCCGGGGGATCAGCCCCGACACGCCCGTCCCCCTCACGGTCGATGACGTCTTCGCCGGGCGCGACCCCCAGCTGGCCGCGGCGCAGGCTCTCGTGACCCGGTCGGCCCACGACCTCCGGCAGTCCGCGCCGCAAAGCCAGCCTCCGTCCCCGTGAGCGCGGGCGAACGGCCCCCGACACGCTCCGAGTCTGAGGAGATCACCCGGGAAGGCGCTCTCCCGGGGGACCCGTAACCCCCCGTGCGCCGAAGCAGCGGACCGGTCACGGGCCCGTGACTGCCGCGGTCCCTCCCGTAAAAGGGCGCCGCACCTTCCCCACCCGGCAGGATCCCCTCCCGGAGGACGACTAGCCCAACTTCCGCAGTTGAGGCGTTTCTGAAGAAATTTTAGGCCCTCTCCCACGCCAGTGACAGGTGGGAGAGGGCCGTATTATTTGCGGTTGCGCGTGTCCGAGTCATCGTGATGGCTTCATTTTGT
>Ga0209810_1000518_pt1 | contig 83469 bp, 78 predicted proteins | sample Coa_R1_7_FD_187159 | JGI IMG/M metagenome (GOLD analysis project Ga0209810, IMG submission 187159) | Surface soil microbial communities from Centralia Pennsylvania, which are recovering from an underground coalmine fire - Coalmine... | ecosystem: Environmental > Terrestrial > Soil > Unclassified...
CAGATCGTCGCGGCCGTCGACGACCTGCTCCTGGCGTTCGCCGGCCGCATCGAGCGGCACGCCGACCTGGTCTGCATGGGCTACACGCACCTTCAGCCGGCCGAGCCGACGACGCTCGGCTACCGGCTGGCCGTCTACGCCCAGGATCTCCTGATCGATCGGGCGATGCTGGCCGCGGCGCGAGAGCAGCTCACCGCGAAGGGCATCCGCGGCGCGGTCGGGACGTCGGCGTCGTACACGCGCCTGCTGCTGGGCAGCGGCGTGACGCCGGAGGACCAGGAGACCGACGTGCTCTCGCACTTCGGCCTGCGCGCGCGCGACGTCGCGACGCAGACCTATCCGCGCAAGCTCGATTACCTGATGCTCTCGACGCTCGCCGGGCTCGGCGCCTCGCTCGCGAAGTTCGCCTTCGACGTCCGGATCCTGGCGAGCCCGGGTTTCGGCGACGTCGCGGAACCCTTCGGCGCGAAGCAAGTCGGCTCGAGCGCGATGCCGTTCAAGCGCAACCCCGTGATGGCCGAGCGCATCGACTCGCTCGCGCGGCTGCTGCCCGCCTACGCCGACGTCGCCTGGCAGAACGCGGCGTCGAACCTGCTCGAGCGAACGCTCGACGACAGCGCGAACCGCCGAACGATCTTGCCCGAAGCGCTGCTCTGCGCCGACGAGATCGTGATGCTCGCGAAGGCGATCGTCGACGGGCTGCGCGTCGACGAGCGGCGCATCGCGGAGAACCTGCGCACCTACGGGCCGTTCGCCGGGACGGAAGCGATCCTGATGGAGGCCGCGAAGCGCGGCGCAAACCGCCAGGAGCTGCACGAGGTGATCCGCGAGAGCGCGATGTCCGCGTACGACGCGCTCGCGAAGGGCGAGTCGAACCCGCTCGCGCGCCTGCTCGCCGACGACGAACGGATCGCGCGCTGGGTCGATCCGGCCGAAGTCCGCGAGCGCCTCGATCCGACCGGCCACGTCGGCGACGCGCCGCAGCGCGCGCGCAGGCTCGCGAAGCGCATCCGCGATAGTGTAGAACGGTGATGCAAAAGGGACACGAGATCGCTCGCGGCAAGACCAAGGCGCTCTTCGAGCTGGAAGGCCAGCCCGATATGGCGGTCGTCGTCTCGGGCGACGCGATCACGGCGGGCGACGGCGCCCGGCGCGACGTCATCGACGGCAAGGGGCGCATCGCCGCGCAGACGACGTCGCGGGTGTTCCGGCTGCTGAACTCGGTCGGACTCCCGACGCACTATCACAACGGCGGCGAGGATGACGACAACAACGAGATCCTGGTGCGGCGCTGCCAGATGGTGCCGCTCGAAGTCGTCGTGCGCGGGATCGCGGCGGGCTCGTTCGTGCGCCGGCATCCGGAGGTGCCGCGCGGCGCGGTGCTCGTCCCGCGCGTCACCGAGTTCTTCCTCAAGGACGACGCGAGCCACGACCCGCTCATCACCCCCGCGGAGATCGTCGCACGGCGCATCGCGACGCCGGACGAGATCAACACGATGACCGCGTACGCGCGCACCGCGTTCGAGGTGCTCGCGCATGCGTGGGGCCGGCGCGACATCACGCTCGTGGACCTCAAGGTCGAGTTCGGGCGGCTCGCATCCGGCGAGAACAAGGGCGCGCTCGTCCTCGCCGACGTGATCGACAACGACTCGTGGCGGATCTGGCCGCAAGGCCGTGAAGACCTCGCGCTCGACAAGCAGAACTATCGGAACCTCACGACCGTCACCGACGAGGCGCTCGAGAAGATCAAGGACGACTACGAGTCGGTCGCGCTCATGGTCGGCAGCTTCGCGCAGCTCCGCCAGGGCATCGTCGCGCTCGTGATCGACGGTCCGGATCTCGTCGAGGCCGGCGAAGCGCTCTCGCGCGCGCTGGGCGCGCTCGCGATCCCGGTGGTGCGGCAGGTCGTCTCGGCGGGACGGATGCCGGATCACGCGGCCGGCGTCGCGGTGTCGCTCGACGCGAACTTCCTGCGCCAGCGTCTCGTGTTCGCCGCCGTCGCGCGCGGCGACAGCGCTCTTCCCGCGATCCTCGAGCACGCGACCGGGACGCCCGTCGTCACGTTGGACGTCGCGCGCACCGCGGTCGACGATGCGGCGCTGCGCTGCGCCGCGATCCTCGGGATCGACGACTCGGTCGTCTACGGCCGGGTGCTGATGCGCGAGATGCAGGCGCGCAGCGAGGCGCTCACCGTCAACGCGCAGCTCAACGCGCCGCCGCCGCCCACGCCGCCCGGAGTCGCGCGCGCCTAGATGACGGCGGTCCTCGAGGACGCGGTCGCGCTCGGCCGGCGCGCCGGCGTGGCGCTCTCCGACGACGAGCTGCGGCGCATCGCGGAGCGGCTGGGACGCGTCCCGACCGTCACCGAGCTGTTCGCGTTCGACGCGCAGTGGAGCGAGCATTGCTCGTACAAGTCGTCGCGCGAGCACCTCAAGAAGCTGCCGACCGAAGGACCCGACGTGCTGCTCGGCGTCGGCGAGGATGCGGGGATCGTCCGGCTCGGCGAGTGGAACGGCGAGACGTACGGGATCGTCGTCGCGCACGAGTCGCACAATCATCCCTCGCAGGTCGTTCCGTTCGAAGGTGCGGCGACCGGGATCGGCGGCATCGTGCGCGACGTGCTCTGCATGGGCGCCGAGGTGATCGGCGTCGCCGATGCGCTGCGCTTCGGCCGGCTCGAGAACGAGCATTGCCGCTACGTCGCGCAGTCGGTGGTCGACGGGATCGCGGCGTACGGCAACGCGATCGGCGTTCCGAACGTCGGCGGCGACGTCTTCGTCGACGAGTCGTTCGACGACAACGTGCTCGTCAACGTCGTCGCGCTCGGGCTCGTCAAAGCGAAGGACGTGATCCATTCGCGCGCGCCGCGCGGCAGCGTCGGGTGGGACATCGTCCTCGTCGGCAAGGCGACGGACCGCAGCGGCTTCGGCGGAGCGTCGTTCTCCTCGCTCACGCTCGACGAAGACGACGCGGACCAGAACAAAGGCGCCGTTCAAGTTCCCGACCCGTTCCTCAAGAACGTCATCATGCGCGCGACGTACGCCGTCTTCGCGCAGCTCCGCGCGAGCAACGTGCAGGCCGGGTTCAAGGACCTCGGCGCCGGCGGGCTCGCCGGCTGCAGCGCCGAGCTGTGCGCGGCCGGCGGCGTCGGCGCCGAAGTCGAGCTCGAGCGCGTCCCGACGGCGCAGCGCGACCTCCCGCCCGAAGTCGTCGCGATCGGGGAGACGCAGGAGCGTCTGTGCTGGATCGTCCCGCCCTCGTTCACGCCGCTGCTGCTCGAGCTCTACAACGACGTCTATTCGCTCCCACGCGTCGCGCGCGGCGCGTGCGCCGCGGTGATCGGCAAGGTCACCGAAACCGGACGGTACGTCGCGCGCCATCGCGGCGAGACGGTGATGGATGTGCCGCTGGATTTCCTCACCGGCGGCGTACGGTATCATCGCGCGTACGAGCTGCCGCGGGTCGCGCAGGAGGGCGGCGCCGACCGCGAGCGCGCGCTCGCGCTCGCCGAACGGTCCGCGCCGGCGACGCTCGGCGAGCGGCTGCGTGCGGTGCTCGCGCACCGCGACGTGTGCTCGCGCGCGTCGATCTATCGCAGGTACGACGGCGTCGTGCGCGGGTGCACCTCGATCCCGCCCGGTTACGCCGACGCCGGCGTGCTCGTCCCGATCCCGGGCGCGCCGCTCGCGGTCGCGGTCGGGATCGGCGGGAACCCGCGCTACGGAACGATCGATCCGCGCGGCGCCGCGGAGCTCGCGGTCGCCGAAGCGATCGGTCACGTCGCCGCCGTCGGCGCGCGCGCGATCGGGCTGACCGACTGCTTGAACTTTGGCGATCCCACCGTCGCCGAGCACATGGGCGCGTTCGTCGCCGCGGTCGACGGGCTCGCGGGCGCGGCGCGGCACTTCGGCGTGCCGTTCGTCTCCGGAAACGTCTCGCTGTACAATCGCTCCTCGTCGGGCCGGCACGTCGCACCCTCGCCCATCGTCGCGGCGATCGGGCGCATCGCGGACGTCGCGGCGTCGGCCACGATGGCGTTCAAGCGCGCCGGCTCGCCGATCGTCATCACCGCGCCGGTGCAAACCGCGTTCGGCGGGTCGGTCGTGGGCGAGCTGCTCGGGCTCGCGTCGGCGACGCTCCCGGACGTGCGCGTGCACGCGTTCGCCCGGCAATGCGAGCTCGTCGCGCGCTGCCTGGAACGCGGCGCGATCGGCGCGGCGCACCTGGTCACCGACGGCGGCGTGCTGGCCGCGATCGCGAAGATGGCGTTCGCCGCCGAGCCGGGGCTCGGGTTCGCGATCGATCCGGCGCCGATGGCGGAGCGCGCCGGAGGCGAGCTGGGATGGTTCGCGGAGACGCCGGCGTTCGTGGTCGAGGTGTTCGACGTCGAGGCGTTCGCGCGGCTCGGCGCGGAGCTGCGCGTCGACTCGTACGACGCGGGCGTCACGATCCCGGAGCCGTATGCCGTCCTCGGCGACGAGCGTGTGCCGCTCGAAGAGCTGCGCGAAGCGTGGGAGGCGCCGCTGCGCGACTTCTACGGCGCGGTGCGCGCGTGAGCGCCCGCGTCGCGGTCCTCGTCTTCCCCGGGACCAACAGCGAGGACGAAACCGTTCGCGCGCTGCAGGCCGCCGGGCTCGACGCCGCGCTCGTCCATTGGTCGGAGCCGGAGGCGCTCGCGCGCTTCGACGCCTACGTCCTCCCGGGCGGGTTCGCGTACGAGGACCGCATTCGGGCGGGCGCCGTCGCCGCGCACGACGCCCTCATGGACCCGGTGATCGAGGCGGCCGAGGCCGGCAAGTTCGTCCTCGGGATCTGCAACGGCGCTCAGATGCTGGCCGAAGCGGGGCTCGTGCCGGGCACCGGTCCCCTCCGGCGGCCCACCGCGGCGTTCGCTCCGAACGCGAGCGGCCGGTTCCATTCGGTCCACGTCCACGTCCGGCTCGCCGTCGAGCCGGCCCGCGTCCCGATCCTGGGCGGCATCGCGGCGGGCACGGTGCTCCCGGCCTGGGCCTCGCACGGCGACGGGCGGCTCGCCGCGCCGGCCGGCGAGCTGGAGCGGATGGCCCGCGACGGCCACGTCGCGTTCGTGTACGCCGACCGGGAGGGCCGTCGCGTCCCCTCGCCCAGCGGCTCGGCGCTCGACGCAGCGGCGCTGGTGAACCGGGGCGGGAACGTTCTGGCGATCATGCCGCACCCCGAGCGCGACGCCTGGACCTTCCAGCACCTCGACCGCACGCGCGATCGGGCCTCGATGCTCGCGCCTTCCGGCGGCGCGACGTTCTTCCGGCATTTCGCGCGGGCCCTCGCGGGGCGCGCGGCGTGACGACCCGCGCCTTCGCGGTCGCGCTCACGATCCCGGACAACGAGGCCTTCACGGCGACGGAGACGCTCGCCCGCCTCGGGCTCGGGGTGGGCCGGACCGCCCGGGCCGACATTTGGCTGTTCGATGTGGACGATCCGGAGGCGGACGCGCTGCGCGAGCGGATCGCCTCGATCGAGACCATCTTCAACCCGAACAAGCATCGGCTCGTCGAACGGCCGAGCGCGGCGCCGGAGCCGGGCGAGGTGTGGATCGCCGCGCGCGACGAAGCCCCGGCGACCCTGGTCGGCGGCCGCGCGATCCCGGGCGTTCGCGCGATACGGCGGCGCACCGGCTGGCATCTGTTCGACCATGACGGACGCGACGTTCCCGCGGCGACGCTCGAGCGCGCCGTCGAGACATTCCTGTGCAACCCCGCGTTTCAAGAAGCGATACGATGACGACGATGACCACGGACCTTCGCGCGCGATGACGATGATGGTCGAACCCCTGCCGAACGAGCGCGGCGCGCGCGACGGGATCGGCGAGATGTACACGATCGCGACGCTGGGGTCGCACTCGGCGCTGCAGATCCTCAAAGGCGCGCACGACGAGGGATTCCGCACGCTGGCGATCGCCAACCGCGACACGCAGCGGCTCTACGAGTCGTTCGCGTTCGTCGACGAGGTCATCACGATCGACCGCTACAGCGACTTCATGTCGCTCGTGCCCGAGCTCGAAAAGCGGAAGATCATCATCGTCCCGCACGGATCGTTCGTCGCCTACCTCTCGCTCGACGAGCACAAGAAGATGACGATCCCGTACTTCGGGAACAAAGCCGTGCTCGACTGGGAGGCGAGCCGCGAGCTCCAGCGCGAGTGGCTGCTGCGCGCCGGGCTCAAGCTGCCCCGGCAGTTCAAGACCGGCGGGGAGATCGACCGGCCCGTCATCGTCAAGCTGTACGGCGCGCAGGGCGGGAAGGGCTACATGTTCCTGCGTGACGCGATGGACTTCGAGGAGCGCGCTTCGCTGCTCGCGCGGCAGAACTACATCCTCCAAGAGTACATCATCGGGGTCCCGCTCTACATCCACTACTTCTACTCGCCGCTGAGCGGGAAGCTCGAGATCATGTCGATGGACCGGCGGTACGAGACGAACGTCGACTCGCTGGGCCGCATCCCGTCGACCGCGCAGGCCGGGATGGACGTCGACCCCTCGTACGTCGTCGTCGGCAACCAGCCGATCAGCCTGCGCGAGTCGATGCTGGCCGAGGCCTACCGGATGGGCGAGGACGTCGTGCGCGTCAGCCGCGAGATCTGCGGTCCGAAAGGACTCTTCGGCGCGTTCTGCATCGAGACCATCATCACGCCGGACACGAACTTCTACATCATGGAGATCAGCGCGCGGATCGTCGCCGGCACGAACTTGTTCATCGACGGTTCGCCGTACTCGTATCTGAACTACAGCGAGCCGATGTCGACCGGACGCCGGATCGCGCGCGAGATCAAGAACGCGCTGCTCTCCAACTCGCTGCACGCCGTCCTGGACGACACGACGATTGCGCGTTCGTAACCTCTGCGCCGGACTGGCCGCGGCGCTCGCGCTCGCGTCCTCGGTTCCGGCGGCGCCGGCGCGCGCCGCGCTCGACATCGACCCGGCGCGCCTGTACGCCCAGATGAAGACCTCGTACGACAAGGGCGCCGCGAACGGCTGGCACCTCGCCGACGAGCTGGACTACCTTTCCACCGTGCTCGACGCCGGACGCGCGTACGAGCTGCGCCGCCGCGACGATCCCCACAACGCGGCGCTCAAGGGCGTCGCGGTCGATCTCGCGACGCAGCTCGACTACGATCCGCTGCTCAACAACGATGCGGCCGAGTGGTACGTCCGGCTCGCCGCGGAGACGTGGAAGGACGATCCCGGGCGCGGGCTCGCGGCGCGTGCGATCATCGCGAAGCTCGACGCCGAGGACGCGAGCCCGGTTCAGCTCGCCCATGACGCCGACGCCGACGCGACCGCGCTCGTGCAGAAGTACCCCGGCGACGTCGAGGCGCTCCTGGAGCAGGTCGATGCCGACATTCGCGCCTACGAGCTGACGGACGACGTCGTGTGGCGCGCGCTCGCGCTCGGCCGCGCCGCGCAGCCGGCGTTTCCCATCGCGACGGTGCCGCCCCAGCTCGGGAAGGTGCTGTTCCCGATCGTCGACGCGGCGCGCAACGCCGCGCCCGGATACTCGGCAGCCGAACAGGAAGCGGCGCGCGCGGTCGCCTCGCACCGCGCCGCGGCGAAGTCGCTCCCGCAAATCGGCCGCGTCCTTTCGCACCAGTCGTATCTCGTCATCACGGCGCCGGCCGACGAGTACTTCGGCCACACGAAGCTCTCGCCGATCGGCGTGCGCAACGAGCTGACGCGGATCTCCAAGTACCTCGATGCCGGCTGGGGCGGCCGGATGACGCAGGACACCGTCTGGGTCGTCGATTCACTCGACGACTGGCAGCACCAGTACCCGCGGGACTACGAGCTCCCGCGGCTCTACAAGCGCGCGTACGACCTGCTCGGCCGCGAGGACACGACCGAAGCGAAGCAGGCGCGGCAAACGGTGCGCCGCACGCTCATCGTCGACTACCCGGACTCGAGCGAGGCGAGGAGCTTCCTCTCCACGTAGCGGAACACCCGGCGTGCCGCCGTTCGACCTCGCCGCGACGCTCGCCGAATACGACCCGGCGCGGCTGACGCTGTGCTCGATCGGGAGCCATTCGGCGCTCGAGGTCGCGTCCGGTGCGCGCGCCCACGGGCTGCGCAACCTGATCGTCACGGAGCGCGGCCGCAACCGCACCTACGACACGTACTACGCGCGACGCTTCGACGGCCCGCCGCGCGGCTGCGTCGAGGCCACGCTGGAGCTCGCGCGCTTCGCCGACGTGCTCGACGACGACGTGCAGGAGCGCCTGCGCCGCGAGAACGTCGTCTTCGTGGCCAATCGGTCGTTCGAAGTGTATCTCCACCAGCGTTACTCCTATGCCGAGATCGAGGAACGGATGCGCGTGCCGTTCTTCGGAAACCGCCGGCTGCTGCGCGCCGAAGAGCGCGACGAAGCGGAGAATCAATACGCGCTGATGGAGCGTGCCGGGATCCGCTATCCGCGGCAGCTTCCGAGCGCCGACGCGATCGACCGGCTCGTGATGGTGAAGGCGCCGCACGCGAAGGTCTCGTTCGAACGCGCGTTCTTCCTCGCGCGCAGCCGCGCGGAATACGACGCGACGGCGCGGCGGCTGCTCGACGCCGGCATCGTGAACGAGGACGGCCTGCGCGGCGCGGTGATCGAGGAGTTCGCGCTCGGCCCGACCGTCAACCTCAACTTCTTCTGGTCGCCCGTGCTCGGCGAGCTGGAGCTGATGGGGACCGATACGCGGCGGCAGACGAATCGCGACGGCTTCTCTGGGCTGCCGTTCGCCCAAGCGCAGGCGCTCGCCGACGAACCGGTGCGCATGGAAGAGGCGGGCCACATCGCCGCGACGCTGACCGAGTCGATGCTCGAGAAAGCGTTCGATCTGGGCGAACGCTTCGTGCGCGCGGCGCGCGAGGTCGACGGCGTCGGGGTGATCGGCCCGTTCGCGCTGCAGTGCGTGATCGTCAGCGGGCCGCCGAAGGACTTCGTCGTCTACGACGTCAGCCTGCGCATCCCGGGCTCCCCGGGGACGCGCTACACCCCCTACAGCGCGTACCGCTGGGGACGCGACGTCTCGGTCGGCGAACGCATCGCCATGGAGCTCGATTGGGCGCGCCGGGCGGGTCGCCTGGCGGAAGTACTGACGTGATGCGCGTCGTGCACGGCCGGCCCGACGTGCGCGCAGACGGCGCGGCGTGACGCCGGCCGAGGCTGCGTTCGACGCGGTCTCGCGCGCGGCGTACGCCGCGTTCCTGAGCACGCCTCCGGCGGTGACGTATCGGCTCGAGGTGCACGAGGCGAATGCGGTCGTCGGACCTGTCGCGATCCGCTATGACGAGCTCTACGACAGCCGCAGCGCGCTGACGCGCCGCCGCGACGACGACCAGAACGTCGAGCGCGTCGAGCGCCCGTTCGTGGCCGCGCCGAACCTCGACGCGATCGGTTCGTTCGAGACGGAGGTGACGGCGTATCGCGGGCGCCTCGTGTTCGTCACGTACGAGCCGCTCCCGCTGAACATCGTCGAACCCACACCGCCGCCGCACGCCGACGCTTGGACGTTTGCGAACGGCGCGTACGAGGTGCGTTTCGACCCGCGCGATCGGTCCGGGACGACGCTCCTCGCGACGCCGACCGCGGCGTACCGGGCCGCGCACCGCGGCTGGCTGCTCTCCCGCATCCGTTTCGATCCCGCGACGCATCTGCCGAGGGAGGTGGAGCTCACGAGCGATCCGCGCGGATCGTTCCGGCTGTACTATGAGTCCGTCCGCGGCGTGCACGTGCTGCGGCGCGCCGAGCTCAGCGCCGATGCACGCGTCTATCTCTTCGGCCAGTATCGGGGCTTGGGCGGGATTCAGGCGGAGGCCGACTTCAGCAATTACGCGTTCCCGACCGCGGCGCCGAACCTCGCGGCGGCGGCGGCGTCGGACGACCGCGCACAGACCGCGTACGCCGCCGCGTACGCCGCGGCGTATCGCGCGTTCGCAGCGTCGCCGCCGACGATCTCCTACCGCGTGCACGTCGACGAGATGGACGGCGTCTACGGCTCGCGCGGCTACGATCTCGACGAGCGGTTCGACACGCGCACCGGCGTCGCGAGGCGCTTCGACGAAAGCACGAGGCTCGCGGCCGACGAGCCGCCGTTTCTCGCCGCGCCGAACCTCGATGCGATGCTGGGATTCCAGTCGGTCGAGAGCATGCCCGGGCGGCGCTTCACGTTCAGCGCGGTGCAGCGCGTCCCGCGCGACGGCGACGCGGCCGGCGTCGCGGGCGATGCGGTCGCCGCTCGTTTCGATCCGAGCGACCCGGCGGGTACGACGTTGCTCCTGGCGCCGCCCGGCGCGCTCGCCGACCACCCGGTCGGGTGGCGGCTGGAGCGGTTGCGGATCGACCCGCACACGCTGCTGCCGTTGCGCGCCGAGCTGAACGGCCCGAACGGAGCCCGCCTCGTCCTGGAATACGCGGCCGCAGGCGGAGCGTGGGTCGTCTCGCATGCGACGTACGACGGAAACGAGCCCGTGCGCACCGGCGGCATCCCGTCCGGACGGACGCGCGTCTACGTCGACGTGCACTACGAAAACTATCGCTTCGCGGCGGAACCGGACGACGGCACGCCCACGCCGAAGGCGCCGGGATGACGGCTTCGGTGCGCACACCACGGGGCAGCTCGGCGCAGGCGCGCCCGGCGGCGGTCGTCATCCTCGATTTCGGCTCGCAGGTCAGTCAGCTGATCGCGCGGCGTGCGCGCGAAGCGCACGTGTACTCCGAGCTCTTGCCGTACGACACGCCGTGGGACGAGATCGCACGCCGCCGGCCGGCGGCGATCGTGCTGAGCGGCGGCCCCGAATCGACGCTCGGAGCCGACGCGCTCGACTGCGACCCGCAGGTGTATGCGAGCGGGCTGCCGCTGCTCGGCATCTGCTACGGGATGCAGCTGCTCGCGAAACGGTTGGGCGGCGAGCTGGTCCCGCTGCAGCACGCGGAGTTCGGCCCGGCGCAGCTCACACTCGACAAGCCGGATTCGCCGCTCTTTCTCGGCGTGCCGATCGAGTCGCGGGTGTGGATGTCGCACGGCGACTCGGTGACGCGCGTCCCACCCGGATTCGTCGCGCTCGCGCATACGCCGCGCTGCGCGCCGGCCGCGATGGGCGACGAGGCCCGCGCGATCTACGGCGTGCAGTTCCATCCCGAGGTCGTCCACACCGAAGCGGGCAGCGCGATCCTCGAGAACTTTCTGCACGCGATCGCCGGGATCGCGCCGTCGTGGCGGATGGACTCCTGGGTCGACGACGCGATCGAGAACGTCCGCGCGCAGGTCGGCGATGCGAACGTGCTGTGCGCGCTCTCCGGCGGCGTCGACTCCGCGGTCGCCGCGACGCTCGTCTCGCGCGCGATCGGCAAGCAGCTCACCTGCATCTACGTCGACACCGGGCTCATGCGGAAGAACGAGTCGGCCGGCGTGCTCGCCGCGTTTCGCGACGTGCTGCACCTCAACGTCGTGCACGTCGACGCGCGCGCGCGCTTCCTCGAACGGCTCGCCGGGATCGCGGATCCCGAAGAGAAGCGCATCCGCATCGGACACGAGTTCATCGCGATCTTCGAGGAAGAGGCGAAGAAGATCCCCGACGTGCGGTTCCTCGTGCAGGGGACGCTCTATCCCGACGTCATCGAGTCGAAGACGCCGGGCTCGAAAGCCGGGCACAAGATCAAGTCGCACCACAACGTCGGCGGCTTGCCCGAGCGCATGGCGCTCGGTCTCGTCGAGCCGCTGCGCGCGCTCTTCAAGGACGAGGTTCGCGAGGCCGGGCGCGTCCTCGGCCTTCCGAACGCGATCGTCGAGCGGCAGCCGTTCCCCGGCCCGGGCCTGGCGGTGCGCATCATCGGCGACGTCACGCCTGAGCGGCTCGACACGGTACGCGAAGCCGACTTCATCGTGACGTCCGAGATCGACGCGGCGATCGCCGAAGGTCGGCTCTCGCCGCGTCCGTGGCAGTACTTCGCCGTGCTGACGCCGGTGCGCAGCGTCGGCGTGATGGGCGACGGACGGACGTACGGGAACCTCGTCGGCGTCCGCGCGATCACGAGCGAAGACGGGATGACCGCCGACTGGGCGCGCCTGCCGCACGATCTGCTCGCGAAGATCGCCGCGCGCATCGTCAACGAGGTCCCCGGCATCAACCGCGTCGCCTACGACATCACGTCCAAGCCGCCGGCGACCGTCGAATGGGAATGAGCCGCGCCATGATCGCCGCGCGGCGTCCGGCCGCGCGCTTGGGCTACGGGCGGCCGCAGCTGTAGTCGAGCGTGATGCTGCAGGCGACGAAGTCGGCGGTCTGGTTCTTGTTCGATCGCACGGTGACGGTGAAGAGCTGCGTGGGGACGTCGTCCGACGACAGCGAGACGTCGTACTTGCCGGGCGGGACGTTCGCGATCCGATAGCGGCCCTCGCGGCTCGTCCAGCCGGCGGGCGCCTTGCGGACGGTTTGCGTGCCGTGCGGCGTCAGCAGCACGCGCACGCCCGGAAGCGGCTGACCGGTCGTCTTGTCCGTGACCTGCCCGACGAGCACGGCGGCGGCGAGCGCGAACGAGGCGAGGGGCGCGAGACGCGTGTCCATACGCGAAGGATATACCGCAACGACCGGCGCACCGCGCTAGCCGCATGAGAATCCTCGTGGTCGGCGGCGGGGCGCGCGAGGACGCGCTCTCGTGGCGCCTCGCGTCCTCGCCCTCGTGCGACGCGCTGTTCCATGCGCCCGGCAACGCCGGAACCGCGCCGCGCGGGACGAACTGGAGCGACCTCGCCGCGACCGACGCCCGCGGCGTCGCGGCGCGCGCGAAGGACGAGCGAATCGATCTCGTCGTGCTCGGCCCGGAGACCGCCATCGCCGCCGGCGTGGGCGACCGCTGCCGCGCCGCCGGGATCGCGGTGTTCGGCCCGAACAGCAGCGGCGGACGCCTCGAAACGAGCAAGGTGTTCGCCAAGCGCTTCATGGAGCGCCACCGGATTCCGACGGCGCGGTTCAAGGTCGTGCACAACGCCGACCAGGTGCGGCGCGCGCTGCACGGATGGCACGGCGGCGCCGTCGTGAAAGCGGACGGTCTCGCCGCGGGGAAAGGGGTCGTCGTTTGCGACGACGCCGCGTCCGCGCTGGAGCTGCTCGCCGGCTGGTACGACAAGAACGCGATCCCCGGCGGCGGGCAGGCCGTGGTGATCGAAGAGCGGCTGGAGGGCCGCGAGGTCAGCGTCTTCGCGCTCGCCGACGGACGCACGATGCGGCCGATCGCGGCGGCGTGCGATTACAAGCGCGCCGGTGACGACGACCGCGGTCCGAACACCGGCGGGATGGGCGCATACTCGCCGCCGTCCGGCTTCCCGCCCGACCTGCTCGACGTCGTCGACGCGCGCATCGTCCAGCCGGTGCTGCGCGGGTTCCGGGCCGAGGGCGAGGACTATCGCGGCGTGCTCTACTGCGGCCTGATGCAGACGCGCGACGGTCCGTTCGTGATCGAGTTCAACGCGCGCTTCGGCGATCCGGAGACGCAAGTCCTCATGCCGCGCGTCGAGGGCGATTTCGCGGCGTACCTGAAGTCCGCCGCGGACGGCGCGCTCGAGCCGGACGCGGTGTCGTGGTCGGCCGACGCGTGCGTCGGCGTCGTCCTGGCGACGTCGAAGTATCCCTACGAGAACACGCCGGTGCACGGGCTCCCGCACGAGCTCGGACTCGAAGCCGGCGCCGCCGCGTTCTGGGGGACCTCGGCGCTGAACGGCGCAGGCACGGTGTCGTCGCCCGGCGGACGCGTGCTCACCGTGACGGCCCGCGGCGCCGACGTGGCGAGTGCGCGCGCGCGCGCGTACGATGCGATCGCCTCGCTGAAACGGCGCTTCCCGCCCGGGACGCCGCTCGCGTACCGCTCGGACATCGCGCGCCTCCCGTAGCGGCGCCCGCTACGCTTCGGCCGCCGCGCCTGCCGGCACGGCGATGGGCGCGGCTGCCGTCGCGGCGATGGGCGCGGCGGGCCGCGCTCGGCGGACGAGCCGCCGCGTGAAGTCGCGCCCCGGCTTCTCGATCGCGTAGTACGTGACGGCCGCGAGCCCGATCGTCGCCGCCGCCAGCGCCGCGGTCACCAGCGGCATCGCGTGCGCGACGTGCGCGGCGGTGAGCGCGTGGTACGCGCGAGGAAAGGCGTAGTCGTAGAGCGGCGCGTGCACGAGATAGATCGAGTACGAAACCACGCCGAGCCAGTACACCGACGGGCTCGCGAGCAGCCGCGCGGGGCCCAGCCCCGACGCGCTCAGCGTCAAGAGCAGCGGGACGAACGACAGCACGATCACCGGATCGGCGCTTCGGACGGCGAGCAGCGCGATCGCGACCGCGGCGCAGCACCATCCGGCGACCGCCGTCCGCGCAACGTGCGCGACGCTCGGCATGGTGGACAGCCGCCAAGCGACGATTCCCAGCGTGAAGCCCGCGAGGCAGCGGATGAGTGCGTACGCCGAACCGGGCCCGTAGAAGTCGAGCGCGCCGTGTCGCCCGATCTCGTCCAGCGTGATCCCCCGCGCTTGTGAGAGCGTGAAGATGAGCTCGGCGCTCGCGATCGCCGCCACGATCATCCCGCGATAGCCGGGGCGCAGCACGAGCCACGCCAGCACCGGGAAGAGCAGATAGGCGCCGAACTCCGTGCTGATCGACCAGGCGGGCTGGTCGACGCTGTACGCGATCCCCCAGCCCTGCACGAGCGTGAGATTCGCCAGCACGGTGGAGACGGTCGGGCGCGCGGCGGCGAGGGCCGTCGCGGCGAGCGTCGCGACGAAAAACAGCGGGTAGATGCGGCCGAGCCGCATGACGATGAAGCGGCCGAAATCGGAGCAGGTCCACGCGCGGGTGAACGGGGCGCCGTACGTCATCGCCATCACGAAGCCCGACAGCACGAAGAACGCGTCGACCGCGACGTAGCCGTGACGCACGATGGTTCCCACGAAGCCGGGGAGGCGGGCATCGAGCGTGAAGTGGTAGAGCACGACGTACGACGCGGCGACGCCGCGCAAGCCGGTGAGCGAGCGAACCTCGCCCGGACGGTCGATCACCGCTCTAGTATCGCGGGGTCCGGCGTCCGTTCGACAGGGAGCAACGTCCCGCGCTCGGGCGACCGTCGAACCGGCGCCCCGCGGGGCCGGCCGGTCAGTCCGTGATGTGCATCGCGCGCCGGCCGACGGCGTTCGGAACCAGATAGACCCGTTCGTTCGCGTAGTCCAGCCCCACCGTGAACAGCCGCAGGAACGCGGAGCCGATGATCCCGTCGTCGCCGTCGTCGTATGCGTGCGAGGTGACGACGAAGCCGATCTGGTTGCGGAAGTCGATCGGCCCCACGCGCACGCTCTTGAGCTCGTACAGCTTCGTGCGGACCGCGCCCCCGATCCCGGTGAAGAACACCAAGCGCGGGTCGGTCGGACCGTTCCCGATGTCGACGAGCGCTTCCGGATGCCGCCGTGCGAACGCGGGGAAGATCAAGAACGTGCTCTGCCCGCCGGTGTCGAGCAAGAACTCGTTGCTCGGCGTGCCGTTCACGGCGACGGGGACGTACGGCGCGCCTTCGCCGACCCGAGCGTCGAGCGCGATGACGTGCGGTCCCGCCGGCGGGCGGTAGTCCGGCTCGCGGACGACCGTGACGCGCTGGTGCTCGTAGTCGATCGTCACGCCGAGCTCGGCGAGGAAGTCGAATCCCAGCAATCCGACGGTCTTCACGAACGCCCCGTCGTCGCCCGTTTCGGGCGCGAGCTGGACCGCGACGTCGTGCATCGTCAGGTCGCCGACACGCATCTCCGGGATGCGGGCGTGTCCGCTCGTATACGGGCCGGCCGCGAAGTCGCGATACTCGCCGTACGTCTGCAGGCCGAGCTCGCGCGCCACGCCGTTGTCGATCGTGATGCCGCGCGCGCCGGTGTCGAGGACGAAGTCGAGACCTCGGCCGCCGACGGTGATCCGGACGACGATCTCACCGTCGATGAACGTCGCCGGAAGATCGACGCTGCCCTTGCCCGCGGGAAATTCGACGAGCAGACGGCGCATCGGCGGGATGGCGACCGCGTCCGCGGCGACGGGAGAGGCGTCGAACGCCGTCACCGTTCCGTCGACCCGGATCTTCGGCCCTTGAATCGATGTGTGATGGGCGAACGTGTAGCCGCGTTCGCTGCGAAAGTCGTCGAAGAGCGTGGTGAGCGTGAAGTGCGCGGTGATCTCGTCCCTGCGCACGAGACGCCATGTCGTCGCGTCGACGAGCTCGCGCGTGCCGTGCCCCTGGTCGTCGAGCTCCGCGATCGCGTAGCCGTCCACCGGCGTCGTGATGCGCCGCACGGTCGTAGTGGTCGCCGGCACCGTTTTCGAAAGCTCGTCCGGAACGGCGTGATCGATGATCGTCTGGCCGTTCTCGTTCTGATGCCAGCGATGGCCGTCGACCGATCCGTCTTCGTGGTGAAACGAGCCCTCGTCGACGATCTCGCGGAAGTCCTCACCGCGTCGGATCACCGTCGTGGTCTCGGTCCAGCCGGGCCTCGTCCAAACCGTCGTCTGCCGGTACGTCGCGGGACGCGCGCCTTGCGCGGCGGCGACCTTGGCACGAATCGCCGCCGCGTCGAGCGGCGGCGATTCGGCCGACGCCGCGACGGATTGCAGCGCGACAAGCAGCGCCGCTGCAAAGGTCGACACCCCGGATCGCATGCGCCGGTCGTTCGTTGCCGGGCGGTCCGGTCCTACGGGGCGAGCAGCGTGAGCTGGCTGCCACTCCGATCGCGCGGCAGCGGCCGGTGGCGCGCGAAGCGCACACGGCGACAGACGTCGTGGAAGCGTTCGGTGACGGCCCGCGCGTAGTCGCTCTCGGCGTAGCGCCCGCGGCGGAAGAGGCGTTCGTAGCGCTCGACGAGCGCGGGCTTTCGCTCGCGCAAGTACGCGAAGAACGCATCGCGCGTCACGTCGCCGAGATTCAGCGTGTTGTGCCAGACGTGCGAGGCGCCGGCGTCCGCGGCGGCGGCGACGACGGCCGCGAGCGATTCGGTCGCGTCGGTGAGGTCCGGCAGGATCGGCGCGACCGCGACGCCGACGCGCACGCCCGCGTCCGCCAGCGCGCGCACCGCGCGGAGCCGCTGCCGCGGCGGCGCCACCGTCGGCTCGATCTCGTGCGCGAGCCGTTCGTCGAGCGTCGCGATGCTGATCGCGACGCCGGCGTCACAGCGGCGGGCGCACCGTGCGAGCAGCTCGAGATCGCGCACGATCAGCGGTGAGCGCGTGGTGATGTGGAACGGCGCGCGCGCGTCGCTCAGGGCGGCCAGGATCCCGCGCATGAGGCGATAGCGGCCTTCGAGCGCCTGATACGGATCGGTCGCCGTTCCGATCGCGATCTCTTCGCCCCGGTAGGCACGCCCGGCCAGCTCGCGGCGCAGCACCGCGGCGACGTTCACCTTGACGGTGAGCATCGAGCCCCACTCGCGGACGCCGTCCAGCTCGCGATACGCGTGCGTCCCGCGCGCGTAGCAGAAGACGCACTGGTGGAAGCACCCGGCGTACGGGTTCAGCGACCACGTGAAGCCCATCCCGCGCACGCGGTTCAGCGCGCTCTTCGCCGCGCGTTCGACGACGCGAACGCCGCCGAACTGCCGCACCACCGACGGCCCGTCCATCGAACACACGTTCGATGAACGCAGGCGGGGTCCCCGGTCGCGTCCACGCGGCCGGACCCAGGCGTCCGGGATCGGAGCGCGGCCCTCGGCGAGCGGCCGGTCGCTGTCGTCTCGGCATCGTGCAAGACGTGCGGTCGCGGTTCCCGCCTAGCGCGACGCCGCGGCTCGAGCGCGCTCTAGCCGCCCGTGCGCACGAAGCTGTTCCAGTACCAGACGCCCCACGCGCCGACCAGCGCGGAGTAGACGATGAGGACGACGCCCCAGCGCGGCAGCCGCTCGCGCACGGCGATCGCCATGATCGCGAACACGTACGGCATGAGATCCAAGAAATGCCGTTCGCCGAACTGCACCCACCCGTCCAGATAGTAGAGAAACTCGGGGATGGCGACGAGCCCGGCGGTGATCCAGAGCGCGCGCACGAGCGGCTGCGAGGCGGGCGCGAGAAAGCTGAGTGCGAGCGCGGGGCTGGTGAACGTCAGCGCGATTCCGGTCGTGTCGGGCTTCACGTACGGCCACTGCACCTTTTGCAGCCACTCGACGAGGACGGGCGCGCGGAAGAAGAACGAGTAGATCTCGTACGGCACGTAGGCGAGCTGGAAGGGCGATCCGGTCGGCGAGCCCCACGCGTCCTGGTGGTAGTAGAGCGTGTGGCCGATGTCGGCGACGGTGCCCCACATCAGCTCGTCGTAGCCCATGTAGCAGATCCCGAAGCACGCGACGACCGCGAAGAACGCGCGCAGCCGGTTGACGCGCTCTTCGCGCGAGGGCGTAACGCCGCCGAATCCGCCGGTCCACAAGCCCCACACGAACAGCGGAAACGCCGCCACCTCGGGCGCGCGCGACCCGGCCGCGAGCACCGCGCACAGGCCGACGAGCCAGCCGCGGCCCTTGCCGCACAGCTCGACCATCGCGATCAGCACGAACGCGATCGCGGAAAGATGCGCGAGAAACCACACGTCGCCGAGCTCGGCGCACCACCACACGTCGGTGCCGGCGACGAAGAAGATCGCGAGGAACACCTTCGTCGATACGTCCCGGACGCCGAGCCGCGTGGCGAGCACCCAGGCGAGGCCGGTCGCGACCGCGGCGAAGACGATCGCGACCGTCGTCTGGTTCGCGTCGTTGCCCCAGATCGCGACCCAGGGCAGCATGAACAGCGCCGGGACCGGCCCGTCGACCCCGTAGTGGTGGCCGTTGTAGGCGACCGCGTCCATCCAGCGTCCCGGCCAGTCGATCCACATCCGCCCGTGCAGCCAGGCGTAGGCGACCCGCACGTAGTTGTTCTGCTGCGTCGAGCGCAGGTGCGAGCTGATGAGGATGACGACGAACGCGACCGCGGCGGCGACGACGCTGCCCGGGACCCCGCGGCGCGCGATCACCCCCGAGGTCTTGGAGACCGCGGCGACCATGCGGCGTCCCCGCTTCTCCGCCCGCAACTTCGAACCCGTCCGCACGGTAGGAACAAGTGCGATGTACCAGCCACGCAGTCCTTACGGACGCGCGCCCTACGGCGGCTCCGCGCCCGCCTCGCCCTACGTGGCGTCCGGGCTCCTGGGCCAGGTCCTCGGGATCACCGGGGTCGGGTTCCTGATCACGGCCCTCTCGGCGTACCTGTTCCGCGGGATCTCGCCGGGCGCCGGGATGATCGCCTTCATCGGCGGCTTCATCATCCTGTTCGTGATGAGCGCCGTCCGCCGCAACCCGCAGGTCGCGCTGCTGTGGTTCTACGCGTTCACGTTCCTCGAAGGCATCGGGCTCGCGCCCACCATCGCCCGGTACGTCTACGCGTTCGGCTCCGACGTCGTCGTCAACGCGGCCGTCACCACCGGGTTCGGGATGCTGGTGCTGGGCGGCGTCGCGTTCGTCTTTTCCGTCGACTGGCGCCGTTTCTCGGGGGTCGCGTTCGGGCTGCTGATCGCGCTGGTCGTCGTCGGCCTCATCTCCGTGTTCACGCACTGGGTGCATCCGACGACGTACGCGTGGCTCACGCTCGGCGTGTTCACGCTGCTGACGCTGATCGATTTCAGCCGCATCCGCGCGGGCGGCGGCGGGGCGACGCCGGTCGACCTCGCGATCTCGATCTACCTCGACGCCATCAACATCTTCCTGGCCCTGCTCGAGCTCTTCGGCGCGCGGCGCCGCGACTGACCTCGGCCGGCGGCCGAGCGAGGTTCCGCACGAAACCGGGACACCCGCACCCGGTTCGTGAATCGAGTACCATGGCGCGGGGCTACGACCAGCAAGCGGAGCAGCCGGCGGGCGACGTGCTCCACGAGGCGTGCGGCGTCACCGCCATCTACGCGCCCGGCGAGGACGTCGCGCGGCTCGCGTACTTCGCGCTCTACGCGCTGCAGCATCGCGGCCAGGAGAGCGCCGGGATCGCCGTCGGCGACGGCTGCCGGATCGACAGCCATCGCGAGATGGGACTCATCACCGGCGTCTTCGACGAAGAGATTCTCGGCCGGCTGCGCGGCTCGGTCGCCGTCGGGCACACGCGCTACTCCACGACGGGCAGCTCGATCGTCTGCAATGCGCAGCCGTTCGTGGAGGAATGCGAGCTGGGCACGTTCGCGTTCGGCCACAACGGCAACCTGACGAACGCCGACGAGCTCGCGCAGCGCCTTCCGGCCGAAGTCCGGCTCGAAGCGACCTCCGATTCGGAGATCCTCGCGAAAACGATCGCGCTCGCACCCGGCCGCAGCTGGACGGAGAAGATCAAGGCCGCGATGCGCGTCGCCGAAGGCGCGTACTCCGTCGCGATGTGCACCAAGGACGCGATCTACGCGTTCCGCGACCCGTTCGGGGTGCGGCCGCTGTGCATCGGCACGTACGGCGATCACGGGTACGTCGTCGCCTCCGAGTCGTGCGCGCTCGCCACCGTCGGCGCGCGCTATCTGCGCGAGATCGAAGCCGGCGAGATCGTCAGCGCCGGAAACGCGGGCTTGCGCACCGAGCGCATCGAGGTCGTGAAACCGCCGGCGCTGTGCATGTTCGAATACATCTACTTCGCGCGGCCCGACAGCACGCTCTCCGGACGCTCGCTCTACATGGCGCGCTACGAGATGGGACGGGCGCTCGCGCGCGAGCACCCGGTCGCGGCGGACGTCGTCATGGCCGTGCCCGACAGCGCGATCCCGGGCGGGATCGGGTACGCGGCCCAGAGCGGGATCCCGTACGTCGAAGGACTCATCAAGAACCGCTACATCGGGCGCACATTCATCAGCCCCGATCAGAAGCTGCGCAGCCAGGGCGTGCAGCTGAAGTTCAATCCGATCGTCGAGAACCTCCGGGGCCATCGCGTCGTCGTCGTCGACGACTCGATCGTGCGCGGGACGACGACGCCGCGCATCGTCAAGCTGCTGCGCGACGTCGGCGCGCGCGAAGTGCACCTGCGCATCACCTCGCCGCCGATCGTGCACCCGTGCTATCTCGGCGTCGACATGGCGACGTACGACGAGCTGATCGCCGCGAACCTGAGCGTCCCCGAGATCTGCGAGCGTCTCGGCGCGGATTCGCTCGGTTATCTGAGCATCGAAGGGCTCGTCGACGCGACCGGCCGCGACCGCGGCGACTTCTGTCTGGGCTGCCTCAACGGCCGCTACCCGACGATCCCGGCGTACTCGCGCGGCGACCTGCAAGCGGACCGTCAGCCCGCTCTCAAGCTGTAGACTGCTACGGAGCGCCCGGCTCGGACTGGGCGGGCGGATCGCTCGCCGGGAACGAGTCCGCGACCGCCTTGTCGTAGTCGTCGAGCTGTTCGTCGGCGCCCGCGTCGTACTGCGAGGGCGTCTCCGGACGGCTCGGATCGCTCACCGGCGCGTCGGGATGGTTCGGCGGCGGCGCGGGGTCGGGCACGACCGGCTCTTGCGGATCCATGCCCGACCTGTACCCGCGAGCGGTCAGACCGCCGCGGCCGCCTTCTTCGCGACGCCGTTCGTGGAGAAGCCGTGCGCGGCGAGCTCTTCGGCGATCGCCACGAACGCGCGGACCGGCGTCCCCGTCGGGCCCTTCGCCATGAACGGCGACTCGTTCTCGAGGTAGGCGGTTCCCGCGACGTCGAGATGGATCCACGGCACGTCGTCGACGAACGCCTTGAGGAACGCGCCCGCCGTCTCGGCGCCACCCGCGCGCCCGCCGGTGTTCTTCAGGTCGGCGATGTCGCTCTTGATCTGCTGGTCGTAGTCCGGGAACAGCGGGAGGCGCCAGTAGCGCTCGCCGAGGTCCGAGACCGTCTCCAAGAAGCGCGAGACGAACGCTTCGTCGTTCGACATCGTCCCGCTCGCGGCGTGGCCGAGCGCGATGACGCACGCGCCCGTCAACGTGGCGGCGTCGACGATCTTCGTGGCGCCGAGCTCGCGCGCGTAGCACAGCGCGTCGGCGAGGATCAGGCGGCCCTCCGCGTCGGTGTTCAGCACCTCGATCGTCTTGCCGTTCATCGCGCGCAGGATGTCGCCCGGCTTCATCGCGCTCGGGCCCGGCAAGTTCTCCGAGGACGGAACGAGCCCGATCACGTTGAGCTTCGGACGCAGCTTCCCGATCGCCCACATCGCGGCGATCACGCCCGCGCCGCCCGACATGTCGTACTTCATCTCGTGCATGTTCTCGGCGGGCTTGATCGAGATGCCGCCGCTGTCGAACGTGAGCCCCTTGCCGACGAGCGCGAGCGTCTCGCTCGACGACGGATCGCCGCGGTACGTGAGGACGCTGAGCGTCGCGGGCTCGCTGGAGCCGCGCGAAACGCCGAGCAGCGAGCCCATGCCCTTCGCCTCCATCCGCGCTTCGTCGAGCACGTCGACGTCGAGACCCGCGTCCTGCGCGAGCTCGCGAGCGCGCGCCGCCATGTGCGTCGGCGTCATCTCGTTCCCCGGGCGCAGCGCCATCGTGCGCGCGTGGTTGACGGCCTGGCCGACGATCTCGCCGCGGCGCGCGCCCGCTTCGACCGCGGCGCGATCGAGCGAGCCGCAGAGCAGCGTGACGTCCGTCGTGACGACCGGCTTGTCGGCTTCGCTGCGGTAGATGGTCGTGTCGAGCGTCGCCGCGTGGGCGCCTTCCGCGGCGAACGAGGCCGCCGCCGCGGCGTCGACGCCGTCCGGCAGCGCGACCGCGATGCGCTGCACGCCGCGCTTGCCGAGGTGCCGCACCGCGGTTCCGGCGAGCTTGGCGAACGCCGACGGCGTCAGCTTGGCGCGCTCGCCGAGACCGACGAGCAGGACGCGCTTGAACGGCGACGCCTTGGCATGGATGAGAGACGTCTCGTTCGGCTTGCCGGCGATCTCGCCGCTCTCCAGCACGTCGGCGAGCGCGCCGTCGAGAACGCGATCGACCTGCGCCGCAGCGCCGTCGAGCGCGCCGTCCGAGAAGACCGGCACGACGAGCGCGCCGGTCTCGACCGACGTCGCCGCGTCGTTCGAGACGTGGACCTGCATGGAATCCTCCGAAGGAACAGAATCGGTCGTGCGACCGTGACGGGCAATCTGTTCGCGTTTACGCGCGCCGCCGCCGCGCACCTCGCGGACGGCGCCGTGTTCCGGCTCGACTCCGAGCGAGCGCTGCTCGGCCGGACCACGGGGGCAGGCGCGCGCGCGGCGTACGCCGCCGCCCACCGCCTGCACGCCGCGATCCCGGGCGACCTGCTCGCCCGCCTGGTCAACGCCGTCGTCGCGCAGGACGCCGAGCCGCTGTTCGTGCTCGCGCGGATCGCCGGCAGCGCGCTCGCCGAGGACCTCGGCGCGTCGCTCGCCGGCGGGCTGCATCGCGCGTGCGTCGAGAACGGCTGCGCGCTCGCCGCGTTCGAGAGCGACGACGTGCCCGAGGCGTACGCGCCCGGCCGCTTCGACCTCAGCGCCGCGATCGTCGGGCGGCTGCGCATGCCGCACGGCCGCGTGCCGGCCGGCCATGCGGGCGCCGCCCGGAGCGCGCCCGCCGAGGACGTCGACGAATCGGCCGCGGCGCCGCTCGACGTCGACGCCGTGCGCAGCGGCGACGCGATCGTCGGTCTGTTCGATCCGAGCGTCGGACCGCACGGGTTCGCGCTGCTCGCGGCGTCGAAGGCGATCGACGGGGATCCGGCCGCGATGCTAGTCGCGCAGCCGTCGTATCGTGACGATCTGCGCGCGATCCGCGCGCGCTGCGCCGTTCGCTCGATCGCGTACGTCGAGCACTCGCTCTACGACGACGTGCCGCGCGCGCTCCCGGTCGCGCTGGCCGCGGTGTTCGAACCCGCGCGCTGGGATCCGCCGCCGGCGGTCGCGCACGTCGTCGCTGCCGCGGCGCTCGCGCACGACGCGGCCTTCCGCGCCTTGCCGATGGGGATCGGGATGGTGCTCCTCGTGCCGTTGGCCGACGTGACCAAAGCGCTCTCCGCGTCGGCGCGCGCGCGCGTGGTGGGCTTCGTGCAGCCGCGCCGTGCGGGGGAGCCGCCCGTCGTCGTGCGCGCGCCGCGAGCGCCGCGCTGAGTGGCGCCCGAAGCCGCGACGGTGAACCTTCTCGCGCCGCTGGACGACACGCGATTCGGCGCGGACGCGCTCGCCGACGCGCGGCGCGCCGCCGAGCGCGCCGGGTTCGCGCTGCGCCGCGTCGCCGGAACCGAGGACGAGCGGGTCGCGGCGTGGATCGACCTGCACTTCGCGCCCTCGTCGTGGTCCTCGGAGGTGCGGGCGGGAAGCGCGTGGGTCGCCGAGCGCATCGGCACGCGCGAGATCGCCGGGTTCGCCGGCTTCGGCGCGCGCGGGCTGACGTTCTTCTGGCTGCGCGCGTATCGCGAGCGCCCGGACGTCGGCGTGTTCGGTCCGTACGGCGTGGCACCGGCGCATCGCGGCAGCAGGATCGGCGAAGCGCTGCTGACGGCGGCGCTGTGCAGCCTGCGCGCGGACGGCTACGCCGCCGCGGTCATTCCGGCGGTGCGCGGCGACCGGCTCATCGCGATGTACGAACGGCGAACGGGCGCGCGCGTCGCCGAACGGTACGCGCTCGACGTCGCGCCGGCGCGCGCGACGATCCTGGCGAGCGGCGCGGGGACGAACGCGCGCAACGTCCTCGAGCGCGTGCGCGACCGGGCGCTTCGGCTCGACGTACGCGCCGTCGTGGCGAACGACGCGAACGCCGGCGCGCTCGGCGTCGCGCGCGCGTTCGGCGTGGCCGGCGTGCCGGTCGTGTGGGAGCGCGGCCGCGAATCGCGGGCCGCGTTCGACGCGCGCGTGCTCGACGCGACGGCCCGCACCGAGCCGCAGCTCGTGCTCCTGCTCGGCTGGATGCATTTGCTCTCCGATGCGTTCCTCGACCGGTTCCGCGAGACGATCAACGTGCACCCGGCGTTTCTCCCGCACGACCCCGCGCGCGACGACGTCGTGATGCCCGACGGTACCGCGATCCCCGCGCTGCGCGGCGCGCACGCCCTGCGCGAGGCGCTCCGGGCCGGCCTCCCGTGGACCGGCGTCACGGTGCATCGCGTCACGCCGCAGACCGACCGCGGCGAGGTGCTCGTTCGCATCCCGGTGCGCGTCGGCGGCGCTTCGAGCGAGCACGCGCTCCGCGAACGCGTTCGTCCGCTGGAGTTCGCCGCCGTTCCGGCAGCGATTCGGCGCTGGGGCTTCGAACGAGACGGCTGATGGAAGACGACGGCCTGGTCCGTCTCGCGGTGCCGGTCGGCCCGGACGATCACGTGCGCGGCGCCGGCGGCGCGCCGGTCACCCTCGTCGAGTACGGCGACTTCGAATGCCCGTACTGCGCGCGCGCGTATCCGGTCGTGAAGGCGCTCGAGAGCCGCTACGCCGGCGCGCTGCGCGTCGTGTTTCGCAGCTTTCCGCTGCGCCAGCATCCGCACGCCGAAGCCGCGGCGGAGGCGGCCGAGTTCGCCGCCGACCACGGGAAGTTCTGGGAGCTGCACGACGGGCTGTACGAACGCCGCGCGCTCGCGGTCCCCGATCTCCTCCGCGAAGCCGCGGGGCTGGGTCTCGACGCGGACGAGCTCGAGACGGCGCTGCGCGAGGAGACCTATCGCGCGATCGTCGACGAGGTGAAGGAGGGCGGCGAGGCGAGCGGGATCCCGGGAACGCCCGCATTCTTCCTCAACGGCGTGCTGTTCGAAGACGAGCCGACCCCCGCGAACCTCGCCGGCGCCGTCGACTGGCTGCTGGAGCACGGCACGGCGCGCTGAGGCGCACCGCGCGCCGGCGCGGCGTTTCGCTCAGCCGAACGGCAGGCTGGGATCGGCGACGAGCGTCATCGCATCGGCGCGCGCGGCCTCGCCGCGGCGATCGGCGGCGGCTGCGATCATCGCGGCGTTGTCGGTGCAGAAGCGCCGCTCGGGGACGAACGCGGGGATCCCGCGCCGGTGCGCGAGCGCGGCGAACGCCGACTGGAGCGCGCCGTTCGCGGCGACGCCGCCGCTGAGCACGATCGTCCGGTAGTCGCCGTTGTCGAGCGCGCGCGCGACGCGGTCGATCAGCACGTCGACGACCGCGGCCTGGAACGACGCCGCGACGTCCTCGCGCCGTGCCGACTGCCCGGCGTCGGACTCGAGGAAGTAGCGGACCGACGTTTTCAGACCGGAGAAGCTCATGTCGAGGATGCCGGGATCGGGCCGGTGGCGCGGAAACGGGATCGCGCGCGAATCGCCGTCGCGCGCGAGCGCTTCGAGCGCCGGCCCGCCGGGGAACGGCAAGTCCAGGAGCCGCGCCGTCTTGTCGAACGCCTCGCCCGCCGCATCGTCGCGCGTCTTGCCGATGATCCGCAGATCGGTCGGCGATACAACCTCGACGAGCTGCGAGTGCCCGCCGCTGACCAGCAGCGCCAGGAACGGAAACGGCGGCGGCACCTCACGTTCGAGGAACGGCGCGAACAGATGCCCGTGCAGGTGGTTCACGGCGTACAGCGGGAGATCGGCGGCGAACGCGAGCGCCTTCGCCGCGGCGACGCCGACGACGAGGCTGCCGATGAGCCCCGGGCCGGCGGTCACCGCGATGCCGTCGAGCGCTTCGAGCGAGACGCCGGCGCGCGTGAGGGCATCGTCCACCGCGGCGGAGAGCAGCGCGGCGTGCCGCCGCGATGCGATCTCCGGAACGATCCCGCCGTACTTCGCGTGGAACTCGTCCTGGTTCGTCGAGACGTTCGCCAAGACGTGAACCGCGTCGCGGACGACGGCGGTCGCCGTATCGTCGCACGACGTCTCAATGCCGAGCAACAACAATTCGCTTTACCTGGCGGAATACTCCTGCCGGGTCAGAACTTACGATAAGATTGTGCATAGATGCCCACATATTTCGCTGACGAAGACGATCGCCGAATTAACGTCGTGTTCACTTATTGGATATCGCACGCCAACATTTGCGGGATCAAGATCGGCCTCGTGCGCGATTTGATTCCGACGAGAAACGATAAGGTCGAGTTCTCGCTTGACGTCGTCCTCCGGGCGGTGCATTCGGCCTGCGACGTCCCGCCACAGTGGAGTACTATGGATCATTCGAATAGCGTCGGCAATCTTTTCTGCCTTCTGAAAAGCGAGAAACGCATGTTGAGTCCGAATTTCAGACTCAAGCCAGCCTCCAGTCGAGTCGGTGACTGCGGCAAGCGCGGATGTTGTTGTAACCTTAAACGAGTCAAAATGCTTAGTCGGCTGCCGCGTTCCTCTAAGGATTTGCAGCATACCGATGCGCGTCACTTCGTGGACGAAGTAGTCAAGGGCGCTCACAACCAGCACAAGCTGAGCGCGCAGTATGTCTGAAGTGTCGCGATAAGGGGCCGGTTTTAAGGATACGAGCGCTCGGATGAGCATGCCAATTGCGCCAGTCGGATAGATTGGCTGCGATAGGGATCCGAGGTGCCTAACTTGAGCTACCGCTAAGTTAAAGCGATTAAGCGCCGACCGCACGCGCTGCCGAGGTTAGAGCGACGATCTTGTCCGCAAGTTGGGAAAAAACGGCGAGGAATTGGTCACGTTGCTCACGAGCAGTTCTCAATACCATTCCGCGTTGTTCCAGTTCTTCGTCGGTCAGTGCGTACACGGGCTTATTGTTCTCTTGCGACCGTGCGATCAGGCTGTTGAACTCCGACACGAGTGCCAGACACCGCTCCTCGGGAACGCCAGCATCGCGGTATACATCGTCGGGAAGGAGCATGCCTTCGTTTCGGAGGGCGGGCAACAGTTGATCCTTAACGCGATCGTTAAAACGGTCAACCCAACGCTGAAAAGGCCGTGTCGGGCCGCCGCTGCGAGTCCGATACTTTTGAACGACGGTGCCGAGCAATTTAGGGCTTACCTGTGGATATGGGTATGATGCTTCACGTAGCAAGGGCAACTCTTGCGCGCGTTTTTGCCATCGCGACCATCTAGGTAGGAACTGACTCAAGCTGTCGATCGCCATCACAGAGAAGTAATCAGGGCTCGCGGGAATGATAAAGAAGTCGCTCGTCATCAGCAGATTCTGGTTGATTGACGTGAGACTGGGACTCATGTCGACGAGGACGAAATCTGCGTTGTGGTACTGAGAGGTCTTTTCTAAGACGTAGCTCATCGCACCCGGAAGATTTTGAAGTGTCTGTAGTGACCCGGTGAGTTCCTGTGCGATCCCGAGCGACACCTCGTATTCTGATAGACGGATATTACCGGGGAGCAGGAACAGATTTTCCTGACCGCTGATTGCTAAGCAATCGACCGGTTGAAGCAGGACCGGCCTAGATTCAAAAGCTGGCAGCAAGGCGCTGTAGAAATTCCGTCCGGGTTGTCGCTCGTAGAATTCGTCAAGATCGGTCCCCGAAAACCCAAGCGCCATGCCCGTGAGATTGCATTGGGGGTCCGCGTCCACTAGAATCACGCGGTGCCCCTTAGAAGCGAGCATCCACCCAAGATTAAAAGTCGTTGTTGTCTTGCTTACTCCACCCTTGTGGTTGAAGAGCGAGATCCTCATAAAGTGATCACTGTGCCTTCCACGTTACATCGGCTTAGCCGACCAGTGTTTCGAATGGCCGGTCGGCACCTTCCGGAGATCCGCGATTTTGGTGACCATGCTGCCGCAATACATGTGGGATGATCCCTTAAGGGCTCTTAGCGGCGGGTCTTTATGCGGTCCGCGAGCTCGTCGGCGAACGCCTCGATCGGCACGGTGCGCTTCTCCTCGACGCCGCGCTCGTTGACGTTGACCGTGCGGTCGGCGAGCTCGCTCTTCCCGACGACGAGGATGTACGGAATCTTCTGCGTTTTCCAGCGGCGGATCTTGAAGCCCAGCTTTTCGTTGGAGCTGTCGGCGTCGACGCGGAAGCCGCGCTTCCGCAAGACGTCGCGCACCTCGTACGCGTAGTCGAGCTGGTGCTCGGAGATGGGGCACACCACCGCCTGCACCGGCGCGATCCACGCGGGAAAGGCGCCGCCGAAGTGCTCGATCAGCACGCCGAAGAAGCGCTCCAGCGATCCGGCGAGCGCGCGATGGATCATCACCGGGCGGTGATCGGCGCCGTCGGCGCCGCGATACTTCAGCTCGAACCGCTCGGGGAGCACGAAGTCGACCTGAACCGTGCCGAGCTGCCAGCGGCGTCCGATGGCGTCGCGCACGTTGATGTCGAGCTTCGGGCCGTAGAAGGCGCCGCCGCCTTCGTCGACGGTGTACGGGAGTTCGCGCGAGGCGAGCGCCTTGCGAATCGCCTCTTCGGCGATCGGATCGGTCTCGCCGCGCTGCTCGCGCGTGCTCAGCACGTATTCGAAGTCGTCGAACTGGAACGCGTCCATCAGCCGCAGCGCCTCGTCGAGCGTCTGCTCGAACTCGGCCTGCAGCTGTTCCGGCGTGCAGAAGAGGTGCGCGTCGTCCTGCGTGAAGCCGCGCACGCGCGTGAGCCCGTGCAGCGTCCCGCTCAGCTCGAAGCGATAGACCGTCCCGAACTCCGCGTAGCGCAGCGGGAGATCGCGGTACGAGCGTCCTTCGCTCCGGTAGATCAGGATGTGGCCGGGGCAGTTCATCGGCTTGAGGCGGAAGCGCTGACCCTCGACCTCGAGCGGCCCGAACATGCCGTGCGCGAAGTTCTCGAGGTGCCCGGAGATCTCGTAGAGCTTCTCGCTCACGACGTGCGGGGTGACGACGGGGAGATAGCCGCGCTCGCGCAGCCCTTCGCGGATGAACTCCTCGACGAGCCCGCGCATGATCGCGCCCTTCGGATGCCAGAAGATGAGGCCGCCGCCCGCCGTCTCGTCGACGTGGAAAAGGTCCAGCTCGTGGCCGAGCTTGCGGTGGTCGCGCTTCGCCGCTTCTTCGAGGAACGCGAGATAGTCGTCCAGCTCTTGCTGTGTCGGAAACGCCGTGCCGTAGATCCGCTGGAGCATCGCGTTGTGCGCATCGCCGCGCCAGTACGCGCCGGCGACGTTCTGCAGCTTGAGCGCGCCGATCGCGCCGGTCGAGTCGGCATGTCCGCCGCGGCACAGGTCGGTGAACTCACCGATCGTGTACAGCGTGATCGGCTCGCCCTCGGGGATGTCGCGCGCGATCTCGACCTTGTACGGGTTGTCGCGAAAGCGCTCGATCGCTTCCTCACGCGTGACGCGCCGCCCGGTCATCGGGTAATCCGCCTCGACGATCTCGCGCATCCGCGCTTCGATCCGTGCCAGGTCGTCGGGCGTGAACGCCTCGCCGCGGTCGAAGTCGTAGTAGAACCCGTTCTCGATGGCGGGGCCGATCGTCGGCTTCGCTTCCGGAAACAGGTCCTGCACGGCGTAGGCGAGCACGTGCGCGGCGGTATGCCGGAGATGCGCGATGTCCACGGGACTCGCCCCGACCGCGCTTGGCGACTTCTGCACGGGCCGTACTACGCCAACCGGGCCGCGAGCCCCACCCGGCCGCGCCTTCGCCGCGCCTCACGCGCCGCGTAGCCGTGACGAAACGGCCTCGGAACGGTAGACTTGCCCGGAATGGCGACAACGAAGGTCATCGACGAGCACTCCGAGCGGCACGGCCTCGGGTCGCACACGATCCGCGACCTCGTCCTCGGGATGGCGGACGGCCTGACCGTGCCGTTCGCCCTGGCGGCCGGCGTGACGGGAGCCGTCGCGGCGAGCGGAATCGTGCTGACCGCGGGGATGGCCGAGATCGTCGCCGGCGCGATCTCGATGGGACTCGGCGGTTACTTGGCCGCGCGAACCGAGGCGCAGCACTACGCCAAAGAATACGCGCGCGAGGTTCGCGAAACCGAAGAGATCCCGCACGAAGAGAAAGCCGAGGTCGCGCAGATCCTCTACAACTACGGGGTTCGCGAGCCGATTCTCACGCGCGTCGTCAACGAGATCGCCGGCGACCGCGAGCAGTGGGTCGACTTCATGATGCGCAACGAGCTCGGTCTGGAGCGCCCCGACGAACACGCGGCGCCGCGCAGCGCCGTGCTCGTCGGCGGAGGCTACATCCTCGGCGGCATCTTCCCGCTCGCGCCGTACGCCTTCTTCGCGAACGCGCACGACGCGCTGTGGTGGTCGATCGCGTTCACCACGATCGCGCTGCTCGTGTTCGGCGCGGTCCGCGCGCGCGTGCTCGGGACCCGCGTCTTGACCGGCGCGCTGCAGACGTGGATGATCGGCGCCCTGGCGGCCGGGGTCGCCTACGGGCTGGCCCGGCTCGTCACGCACGCCTGACGGTCAGGCGTCCGCCCCTCCCGCGGTTCACCGCTGCTCGTAGTTGAACGTGCCGCACAGATTGCGCGTGCCGCGCGGGCGCGCGTTCCCGGTGTAGACGTCCATCGCGACGGCGGACCGGATGCCGAACGACAGAGCGATGTACGTCGCGTTCCGGCCGCACAAGCGGTTTCCGTGCAGCAGCATGGGGTCGGAGGGCGGCACGACCCGGTAGAGTCCGTCGCCGAGATCCTGCAGCAGCAGCGACTTCCCGTTACCGAACCGCAGATGGAGCGCTTCTTCGCTGCCGCGGTAGATCGTCAAGCGGACGTTCCCGGTGATCGCCATCGCCGTCTTGCTGGTCGCGATCAGCGTTCGGATCTGCGCCGCGGGCTCGGCGGCGCGCGGCGCAGAGGACGACGCGAGCGCCGGACCGCCGTTCGCCGGCAGAACGAACGACAGCGCGGCAAGAACCGGGACCGCGCGGCGGACGCCGACCGTCAGCATCATGCACGGCGCGTTCGGACCGCCGATTTCTCGTTCCCCTCGTCCGACGAGGTGAGCGACGCCGTCCGAGCCGAACGCCGGGCCCGAACCCCGCCCTCCGCTACCGGTTCAGCAACCGCAGGCGTCGACCAACGTCGCGACCGCGGTCTGCGCCTTTCGGGTCGCGCCGAGAGCGCGTATCCGGAGGGGCTCGGCAGTGCGATTCTTCGAATGCGGAGCGAGGTCGGCGGCAGCGACGTTGAGGAGATCCAATGCGGCGCGGACGCGTGCGCCGTCGCTCGGTGGGTTCGCCGGCTCCTGCGGCTTTCGCGTCGAGCTGGTGATTCCGTCATCGAGCGCTCCGATCGCGGCGTAGAGCTCCGTCATCGCAAGCTGGTACGTGCCGTCTGCGACGCGCACCCCGGTCGTGTGCGTGAGCATCCAGACGGCGGAGTTGAGGTCGGTCCACGCATCGACGAAGCGCGGTTGGGCCGGTCCTTGCCTGACGGCCGGAGCGGCGGCGCGCGGCGTGCCGCGCGGTGTGGGCCGAGAGCGTACCGCGACGTTGGTGACGGGTCTGGGCGATTCGGTCGCACGAGCCTGCACGTCGCTCCACGGCGGCGCGCCGTCGAGTGCTTGTGCGACGGCGATCGCTTCGACTTTCCGTCCGGCGGCCGAAAAGTGCGGGTCAGCGGTGTCGAACAGCTCCGCCGTCGCGCTTGCACGCCCGAAGTCGGGATACAGGTTGATCGCGTGCACGCCGCGCTGCTGAAGATCGCTCGCCAAGAACGAGACGCCTTCGGCTTGCCCGAGCATGTCCGGTTTCTCGGGGTGAACGACGACGAGGAGCTGCGCGCGATCCGCTGCCAGCGTGTCGCGGAGTTTGGTAAGGTCGGTCAGAACCTGAGGCTCCCATGCGCGGCGGTCGAGTGCGATCGTCTGGGGCGACACGGGAAACGACTGGGTGATGAGCGTGCGGCTGACGTCCAGGATGACGAGACGGACCGTACCGAGATCGCCCAGAAACTCGCCGTACTGTTCGCAGGCCTGCAGCGTACCGCCCGGCATGACGACGGGGATGACGTGCGGTTTCAGGCGCCGTCCGTTCGGCTCGCGAAGAAGCGCGTCTTCGAGGACGCCCTGCATCGAGTCGTCCCAATCGGTATCCCACCAAACGAACGACGCGCCGATGTAGGCGATGTTGTAGGCCGAGGGATCCAGCTTGAAGTGGTTCGGGAGGACCCCGGTGTCGCCGGGCATGATCGGCTTTCGCAGGTCGAGGCCGGAGACGACCGCGATGGCGCCCGACGCGTCGGCGACGGCGGCGCGGCCGTTCGGAGCGTTCGCGACCGCAACCGCGCCCGCGAGCGACGGTCCGGCCGCGACCACGCGCGTGAAGCCCTGATCGACGTCGAGATAGTGCAGCGTATCCTCGGCGGTGAGGTACAGCACGGACGATGAATCCATGGCCGCCAGCGCCAGCGGTACTCCGAGCGGACGAAGGCCTTGCAGTTCCTCACCGCCCGCTCCGGTGCGCGGCGTGCTCGGGATGCGCCGTATGCCGTGGTCGCTCAAACGGTAGACGACGATGCCGTCGGCATCGCTCGCGAAGAGCGAAACCGATTCACCGACGGCGACGGCCTTCGGATCGTGCACGGGGATGGGAAGCGTCGCGACGTCGCCCCGAGCCGTAATCTCCCGGATCCCGGCGCCGCCGTCGGCGACGAAGACGTCGCCCGCCTCGTCGGTCGCGACGCCGACGGGCGAGGCGAACTCCGCCTTCGTGCGCGGCCCGTCAACGCGACCAGCATGGGCCGTGCCGGCATACGTCGACACGACACCCGCCGGCGTGATCCGGCGAATGACGTTGTTCCCCGCGTCGGCGACGTAGAGATCGCCATGCGGCCCGACGGCGAGTCCGGAAGGATCGTTGAACCGCGCTCGCCCCGCCGGACCGTCGGCGTACCCCGCTTCACCCGAAGCCGAGCCGGCAAAGAGAACGGACGGCCGGTTCGGGGCCGCGACGAAGATGCGGTTTGCCGCAGCGTCTGCGATGAACAAACGTCCGCTCGCATCGTACGCGAGAGCCGACGGCCGGCGGACGTCGAGGGCGGCGCTCGTCGGGACGGGCGTGAAGACCGCCGCCGACGATACGGCCGGCATCCCGACCGCAACCAGCACGCAAAGCATCGAAACACCCCTGCCGCCCATCGTCGTCACTTTCGCGCTCCGCCTTCGCTGGTTCTTTTTCGACATGCCCGCAATCGCTCGTTCCGAACATCGCGGGCGTCTTCGTCGGCACCACGGCCTGCGGAGCGCGTGCTTCAGCGTTTCGACGATCGGTGACCGACCCGGAAATGAAGAAAAGACCCGCGTTTCGGGTCCTTTCCAAATGGTGGGCGGCAGAAGGATTGAACTTCTGACCTCCACAGTGTCAATGTGGCGCTCTCCCACTGAGCTAGCCGCCCGTCCAAGGGGTGAGTCTATCCCATGCGGGCCGTCCGCGTCAAACCCCTTCGTCGGCCGTCCCGGCCGGGCCGTGCAGGCGTCCGGGGAAGCGGACGGCTAAGCACCGGTGATGCCGCATCTGGGCTACAACTCGGTCACGCCGGTGCTGATCGTCGAGCGCGCCGAGCCGACGCGCGATTTCTTTCGCGACCGCCTCGGATTCGAAGAGACGGCAACCGTGCCGCACGGCGACCGGCTCGGCTTCGCGATTTTGCGCAAAGACGGTGTCGAGATCATGGTGCAGACGCACGCGAGCGTGCTCGACGACGTCGGCGCGGACGCGGCGCGCGCGGTCAACGAGACGATCTCGAATCGCGGCGCGGTCGGTCTCTACGTGAGCGTCAGCGACGTCGAGCTCGTCGTGCCGGCGATCGCCGACGCCGACGTCATCGTGCCGCTCCGCAAGACGTTCTACGGCATGCACGAGATCACGATCCGGGAGCCGGGCGGTCACGCGGTCACGTTCGCGTCCCGGCTCCCCGATTCGGAGAACGGCTGAGCGTCAGCCTTTCTGCATCTTCACCGGCATCTCGCGCCGATTGAGCACGAGGATGCGGTCCGCGTGCCGCGCGCCGAGCGCCTTCTGATCGTAGTACACCTTGACGAGCTGGCCCGAGCGCAGTTTCTTCATGTCGACCGGCGTGGTGCCGTCCGCTTTGAAGACGTTGCCGAAACGCGGAACGATGACGAAGCCGAGCTCCTGGCCCGTCTTGTCGTCTTTGACCTTGATGTTGTCGGCGGAGATGTGCACGAGCGTGCCCTCGACCCACGACGAGCCGACCTTTGCGGCGGCTGCCGGGGCGGTCATCGCCGATCCGAGCGGGAGAGCCGCGAGAAGTCCCGCGGCGAGCACAAGAGTACGCATGGAGACGTTCGTACCCTAAATCACGCAGCTTGCTTCTTCCGGCGTCCGGTCGATTTTACGGGGCCGGCGGACGCCCGCTTGCTCCCGCGTTTGCGGCGCTCGCCGCGCACCGATTCCGCGAGCAGATCGCCGAGCGGGCGGCTCTCGCGCGCTACGATGTTCTCGACGAGCGCGATCACCGCGCTCTCGTGCCGGTCGAGCGAGAACCGCTCGCGTTTCTTCACTTCGTCCATGACCAGCTCGAGCGCGCCCTTCGCGAGGAACTCGTCGATGACGCCCGGGTGGACGTACGACTTCCTGCACACCGCCGGCGTGTTGCCCAGGCGCTCCGAGACGCGGCGGATCGCCTCGACCACGGCTTTCTTCGCCTCGCCCGCGCCTTCCGCGCGCACGGCCGCCAGCTCGAGCGCGCACGCCATCGTCCCTTCCCACGTGCGGAAGTCCTTCGCGGTGAAGTCCTCGCCGGCTATCTCTTTGATGTAGGCGTTGACGTCGTCGGAGCGCACGGGCCGCACGGTGCCGTCGTCGTCGACGTACTCGAAGAGATGCTGGCCCGGCAGATCCTGGCTGGCCTTGATCACCCGCGCGGCGCGCTTGTCCTTGACGGAGAGGTCGTGGACCTTGCCGCTCTTGCCGCGGAAATGGAACCGAATCGTGTCGCCGCGAACGCGCACGTGCTCCTCGTGCAGCGTCGTCAAGCCGTACGAGTCGTTCTCGCGCTCGTACTCTTCGTTGCCGACGCGAATCGCGGTCTGTTCGAGCAGGTCGACGACGGTCGCGAGCACGCGCTCGCGCGGCATCCCGGGCTTCGCGATGTCGCGCGCGACCGCCGCGCGGATCGCCGGCAGGGCCTTCGCGAAGGCGACCATCCGGTCGAACTTCGTCTCGTCGCGCACCGCGCGCCACCGCTTGTGATAGCGGTACTGCTTGCGCCCCCGCGCGTCACGCCCGGTGGCCTGGAGATGGCCGTTCGCGTACGGGCAGATCCACACGTCGGTGTAGGCGGGCGGGATCGCGAGCGCGTTGATTCGCGCGATCGCGTCGCGATCGGTGATCGGCTTCCCGTCCGAATCGCGGTAAGCGAAGTGTTTGCCGCGCTTCACGCGCGTGATCCCCGGGATCGCGTCGGTCGTGTAGCGCAGGCCGGCGGCCTTCGCCGCTTCGGGGCCCTCGGTCGGCAGCATCGAACGTTGTTCTACCCGGCGTTGCCGCGCCGTCTCCGGCCCCTCTCCGAAGCAGCCGGGCGAGCCGCCTCGTGGCACCGCGACGCGGCGCCGTGACGCGAGGTGAGGCCTAGACAGGCGGCGGCGCTTCCCGGTAGAATACGCGGGTTCGCCGCAGAGGTCGGAGGCGGGCGCGTAGCTCAGTGGGAGAGCATCCGCTTCACACGCGGGGGGTCGTTGGTTCAATCCCAACCGTGCCCACCACCTCGATGGCGTTGTAGCTCAGTTGGTTAGAGCGCCGCCCTGTCACGGCGGAGGTCGTGGGTTCGAGCCCCATCAACGTCGCCAGTCGGAACGCCGGATCTCGGGAACGAGGTCCGGCGTTCGTGTTTTCGAACCGAGGCGCGATGGCGTCGATCGCAGTCGAGGGGCTCACGAAGCGCTACCCGACCGGGACGGTCGCGCTCGAGGACGTCGATCTGACGATCGGCGACGGGGAGTTCGTCGCCCTCGTCGGACCGAGCGGCTGCGGGAAGAGCACGCTGCTGCGGATCGTCGCGGGGCTCGACGTTCCGACGGCCGGGAGCGCGCGCGTCGTCGAGGCGGCGAGGCGGCCCGGTGCGCTGCCGAGCGCGACCGTCTTTCAGGAGCAGTCGCTGTTTCCGTGGCTGCGCGTCGAGGACAACGTCGCGGTGGCGTTCGACGCGCTCGACGTGCCGCGCGACGAGGTGCGCCGGCGCAGCCGCGAGATGCTGGACCTCGTCGGGCTGCGCGGATACGAGCGTGCGTGGCCGCACGAGCTCTCCGGCGGGATGAAGCAGCGCGTCGCGGTCGCCCGCGCGTTCGCCGTCGACCCGCCCGTGCTCTACATGGACGAGCCGTTCGGCGCGCTCGACGAGCTCACGCGCGTCGGACTGGTGAACGAGCTGATGCGGCTATGGGAGCGCTCGCCCAAGACGATCGTGTTCGTGACGCACGGGATCGAAGAGGCGCTGACGCTCGCGGACCGCGTCGTGGTGATGAGCGCGCGACCGGGGCAGATCCGCGAGATCGTCCCGGTCGACTTCCCGCGTCCGCGCGACGCGGTGACCATCCGCGGCCAGCCGCGCTTCGCCGAGCTGGTCGTGCGGATCTGGGAGCTCCTGCGATGAGCGGCGCGCTGCGCTGGACGCTCCGCATCGTCGCGCCGCTCTCGCTGCTGGTGCTCTGGCAGGTCGCGGTCGCGACGCGGGCGCTGAATCCCGCGTTCTTCCCGCCGCCGACCGCGATCGCCAAGAACTTCGCGGCGTACTCGGCGAGCGGTGCGCTGTGGACGAACGCCGCGGCGACGCTGGGCCGCATCGTGGCAGGGCTCGTGCTGGGCGGCGTCCCCGGCACGCTGCTCGGGCTCGCGATGGGGATGAACCGTTACGTTCGGGCCTACGCCGACCCGGTCGTGAAGCTGCTCTATCCGATTCCGAAGATCGCGATCTTGCCGCTGCTGTACTACATCTTCGGCGCGGGCGACGGCTCGCGCTGGGCAGCGGTGGCGATCGGCGTCTTCTTCCTGATGACGATCAACACCGAGGCCGGCGTGCGGCAGATCGAGGCGATCTACTTCGACGTCGCGCGCGCGTACCGCATCCGGCCGGCGACGCTGTTCTTCCGGATCCTGCTGCCCGGCGCGCTGCCGAACATCTACGCCGGGCTGAAGCTCAGCATCGGCATCGCGATCGTGCTCGACGTGGCGGCGGAGTATCAGCTCACCAACGTCGGCCTGGGGTACGCGATCTTCAACGCCGGCCAGCTGCTTGACGTCGAGCGGCTCTACGCCGCCCTGGTCGCGGTGTCGATTCTTGGCTTCGTGCTCTCGGCGCTCGCCGACGGCGTGGAGCGGATCGCGATTCCGTGGCGCGCGCGTCGCCGCGCCTGATCGCGCGACGCCGTGACCCGGCGCACGCCGTGTCGTGACGCGCGGCACGCGCCCCGGTGAGCCCGAACACCATGCGGCGCGAAACGCGAGACGATGCTCGAATGCCGGGCATGGAAGCGATGTGGAGTTCGCGGCGACGGCACGGAAGCACGTCAGAGCGTTGGCCCTTGCGGCCGACCCTCTCGACGCCTTCCGCTGGGCCGCCGCCACGTTCGAGGACTGCTCGCTGGAGGTGCAGCACGCCGGAAGCATCACCGACGCGCTGACGCTTCTCGACGGCCAGCCGTTCGATCTCGCGATCGTCGCCGCGGCGTTGGGTGACGCCTCGTATCGCGACGTGCTGCGCGCGCTCCATGCAGCGGACGAGGCGCTTCCGGCCGTCGTCGTCGGCGCGCTCGACGGCGACGGGATTCGCGACGCGCTCGCGCTCGGCGCCGCCGACGTCGTCGCACCGTCCGACGTGCACCGGCTCGGTCCGGCGCTGCTGCGGACGCTGCGAGAGACGATGCTGGCGAGCGCGCTGCAGCGGGCGCGCGCCGAAGCGACGCTCGTCGATCAAGCGCTCCGGCGGACGCGTGACGAGGTCGCGGTCGTCGCGCTCGACGGGGAGCGTCCCGTCACGGTGTACGCCACGCGGCCCGATCTCGCCGGCCGCGCGCTCACGGATCTGCCGTTCGTGCGCGACGCGGAGGAAGCGGAAGAGCTTGCGGCCGCGGTGGGCGCGCTGCGCTCGTCGCGGCTGCGGCTCGCCGCCGGGACGGTCGCGATCGAGCCGCTCGCCGCGCCGCCGTACGATCGCCGCTACGTCGCGCTGAGCCTGAACCGCGACGCGGCGACGCCGGACGACCGCGATCCCGTCACCGGCCTGCCGCAGCGCGGCTCGTTCGAGCGCCGCGCGCACTCGGCGCTGGCCGACGCCGAACGCGACGGCACCTCGCTCGGCGTGCTGTTCGTCGACGTCGACCGCTTTCGCAGCGTGAACGAGCTCGGCGATCACACCGCCGGCGACGCGGTGCTGCGCGAGATCGCCGCGCGCCTGCGCGACGCGCTGCCCGACGCGTACGTGACGCGCTTCGGCGGCGACGAGTTCGTCCTGCTCTGCGAGGAGCGCGAGCCGGGTGCCGTCTGCGCCGCCGCCGAGACCGCGCTCGCCGCGGTGGCCAAACCGTTCATCGTCTCCGGGAAGCCCGTTCGCCTGACCGCCAGCGTGGGGATCGCCACCGCGCCCGACGACGCGCACGACGTCGCCGCGCTGGTCGGTCAGGCCGAGACGGCCGTCTTCGAGGCGAAGCGCTGCGGGCGCAACACCGTGCGCTGGTACCGCGCGGCGACGACCAGCTCGGTGCTCGACCGGATGATGCTGCGCCACGACCTGCACCACGCGATCGAGCGCGACGAGCTCGAGCTGTACTACCAGCCGATGTACGACGTCGACACGCGCGCGATCCACGCGGTCGAAGCGCTCGTGCGCTGGCGCCATCCCTCGCTCGGGATGCTCGCCCCCGACCGCTTCATCCCGCTCGCCGAGGAGTGCGGGATGATCGAGACGCTCGGCGCGTGGGTCCTCGACCGCGCGCTCGCGCAGCTCCGTGCATGGTCGGACGAGGGGATCCCGGCGGTCCGCGTCAGCGTCAACGTCTCGGCGCGCCAGCTGGAGGGCGACGCGCTTCCGCGCCACGTGGCCGCGCTGCTCGCGCGCCACCGCGTCGCCGCCTCCGCGCTCGAGATCGAGATTACCGAGTCGTCGATCATGCGCGACGTCGCCGCCGCCGCGCGACTCTTGCGGGACCTCCGCGAGATCGGCGTGCGCGTCTCGATCGACGACTTCGGAACCGGCTACACCTCGCTCGGATTCCTCAAGCGCTTCCCGGTCGACGTGCTGAAGATCGACAAGAGCTTCGTCGCCGACGTGGCGGACGGCGCGTTCGACAACGCGGTCATCCGCGCGGTGACGACCCTCGCGCGGGCCCTCGGCGTCCGCACCGTCGCCGAAGGCGTCGAAGCGCAAGACCAGTTCGACCGCCTCCGCGCGCTCGACTGCGACGTCGTGCAGGGCTTCTTATTCTGCCGTCCGCTCAGCGTCGCCGACTGCACCCCGCTCCTCGCCGCCCGCACGTAGCGCCTCGCCGGCGGCGGCGCCGTTCGACGGCACGGTGCTTCGGATCGCCGTCGCGTCGGCTGCGACCCGTCGCAGCGACACCGAGCCGTGCGGCGCGGCCCGGGCCGTCTCGCCCTCGAAGTTGTAGTAGAAGCCTTCCAGCGTGTCCGGATCGACGCGATGCAGCATCGAAAAGCCGATGTGGTGGACGCGCTCGATGCGGCGGTACGACTCGTACTCGTAGCGCAGTTCTTCCTCACCGACCCGCACGCCGGCGATCCGCGAGCGTGTCGTCCCGTTCCGGGTTTGCCCGCGAACCGAGACGCGCGACCAGGTCTGCCGGATCGTCACCGTCAGGTCGGTGAGGAACGGCCCGCCCTCGGCGTCCATGCCGACGATCGAGCCCCGCCAGTGCCCCGAGAAGTCCGGAATCTCGCTGAGGCGCGCGCCGAACACGCGCAGCCGCCACAGCCACCGGTCGTACACGATGTTCGCCGCCCCGTAGAACGCGGCGAACGACGGCACGTCGAACCACCACGGGACGTCGACGTGCGAGACGATGACCACCCGTCGCGCGAGATAGGCGAGCGCGAGCCCGGCGACCGCGAGGCTGACGTACACCTCCGATCGTCCGCGCCCGTCGACCGAATACTGCTCCATGGACCACCGACATGCGGGCGAGCTGCTCCGGCCTTCGACGCCGGCCGCTGGCTCGACTGCGACGTGCGCCAAGGCGTGCCGGCGCGATGCGGGAGGGCGGCGCCCCGGCTCGGCGAACCGGGGTAGGTCGCCGCGCCGAGATAGCTCAGTTGGTAGAGCACAGGTCTGAAAAACCTGGTGTCCCCAGTTCGATTCTGGGTCTCGGCACATTGGCGAAAGCCCGTCAGACCGCGGTTCTGGCGGGCTTTCCGCTTTCAACAGAGAGGTAAAGCGGTTGCCCGTCGGAGGCGTGTAGCGTCGCGATGCGCTGAACGCGATCCGAAACGCGACCGGCACGGACGATGCGGAGCTCCGTGCCTCGCTCTACCGGCTCGTTCTATCGGCTCGTTTCCGGCACCGTGGAGGGGCCATACGGCCCTCCCGCCTGGGGAGGAGGGCGGCGAAACGCAGCGTACGCTGTTTCGGAAGACGCGCGAGTGGAGCGCGCCGTGTGTCCGGAGGCTTCGCTTGTGATCCGTCCCGGCTTCCGCGCGTCGCAGCGCACGTTCGCCCTCGCGGCCGTCGTCGCGCTCCTGTCGCTGATCGCGCCGGCGGGCGCCGACAATCTCTACGCCGCGATCGCGATCTCACCCACCACCGGGAAGCATGGTGCGGCGTGGGACAAGAACACGCAGGCCGAAGCAAATGCGAGCGCGATCTCGAAATGCAACGCAGCCGGCGCGAACGACTGCATCTCGACGCTCGAAATCCATGCCCACAACTGCGGCTCGCTCGCCGAAGACGTCAACGCGGGACACTGGAAAGGGGCGCTCGGAAACACCCGGCAGGAGGCCAACTCCGGCGCGCTCGCCGCGTTGGGCTCGTCGAGCGGGACGATCGTCGAGTCGATCTGCAACGACAATCAGACCGGCTTCCGGACGACGACGACGAACGGCTTCGGCGCGAGCACGCACCCGTTCGGCGCGATCGCGATGTCGCGGAGCACCGGCCAGCACTGGGGCGTCTGGGACAACGCGACGTCGCAGGCGGACGCGAATCGCGCCGCGATCGACGAGTGCAACTCGCATCACAGCGTGAGCGACTGCTTCGCCGCCGTGGAGATCCACGACCACCTGTGCGGATCGCTCGCCGAGGACGTGCAGGCCGGGCGCTGGGCGGCGGGACACGCCGACACGCGCCAAGCGTCGAATTCCGCCGCGCTCTCGTCTCTCGGATCGTCGAACGGGACGATCGCGCAATCCGTTTGCAACAAGGCGTCCGTCGCGTCGAAGTCCAGCACGACGAACAACTCGAGCAATGTCACCGCGGGCGTTCTCGGCTTCCTGGTCGGTGCCGCGGCCATCGCGGCGCTGGCGCACCATAACGCGGCACCGACGCCGAGTCCGACGCCCGTTCCGACGCCGGTGCCGACCCCCGTCCCGGCCCCGCAGCCGCAGCCCGTCGCCGTCGCCCCCGCGCCCGTCGCGACGCCGGTTCCCGCCCCAGCGCCGCCCGTCGTCGGATTCGGCTCGTCGCGCTTCGGCGCGATCGCGGTGAACCCGGCGGGGACGATGGCCGCGGTCGCGACCGACCGTACCACCGACGGCGCCGCGATGGCGGACGCGATCAGCGACTGCAACGCGCGCACCCACGGCACGTCCTGCACCGCGCACATCGTCTTCAACACGGCGAACGGCGACGAAATGTGTGCCGCCGTCGCGGTCCGGCGGCAGCCCGTCGTGATGATCGGTTCGGCGACCGCGGGCAATCAGCGCGACGCGGAGGCGCGTGCGCTCATGAAGGTCGGAACCGGTGCCACGATCCTCGCCTACGGCTGCAACACGCCCTGAGCAGCGGGCGCGGCGACGCGTGACGCGGCGTCGTTAAGCGCCGGAAACGGCCGTGCTCGGACGCGCGGGCACGGGGTTCTGCACGAGCTTCAGCGTGGCGGCCGTCTCGGTGCGGATCCGGCCGCACAGCTCCGCGTCGTCGGCGATGGACCGGCCGTACGACGGGATGATCTCGCGCAGGCGCGGCTCCCACTCCGCGACGCGGTTCGCGAAGCAGCGCTTGATGACGTCGATCATGATCGCGGCGGCCGTCGAGGCGCCGGGTGAGGCGCCGAGGATCGCGGCGAGCGAACCGTCGCCGCTCGCGACGACCTGCGTGCCGAACTGCAGCACGCCGCCCTTCTTGGTGTCCGGGACGATGACTTGCACGCGCTGGCCGGCGACGGCGAGCTTCCAGTCCGCGAACTTCGCGTCGGGGAAGTAATCCTTCAGCGACGCGAACCGCTGCTGCGGCGTGAGCATGACCTGCTTGACGAGGTATTTCGTCAGGTCGAAATTGTCGCGGCCGACGGCGAGGAGCGGCTTGATGTTGTCGGCTTTGATCGCGGTGAAGAGATCGAGCAGCGAACCGTGCTTGAGGAACTTCGTCGAGAACCCGGCGTACGGACCGAACAGCAGCGCTCGGCCGCCGTCGATCACCCGCGAGTCGAGGTGCGGCACGGACATCGGCGGCGCGCCGACCGACGCCTTCCCGTAGACCTTCGCGTTGTGCCGCTGCGCGAGCTCCGGCACGTCGCAGCGCAGCCATAGCCCGCTCACCGGAAAGCCGCCGAAGCCGCGGCCCTCAGGGATGCCCGATTTCTGCAGGAGCGGCAGCGCGCCGCCGCCGGCGCCGAGGAAGACGAAGGGCGTCGACAGGCGCTGCTTTCGTCCGCTGCGCCGATCCTTCACCTCGACGGTCCAGCGGCCGCCGGCGCGCTTCAAGTCCGTCACTTCGTGACCGTACGCGATCCCCACGGCCGGTTTCGCGGCGAGGTACTTCAGCACGAGACGGGTCAGCGCGCCGAAATCCACGTCGGTTCCGGCAAGCATGCGCGTCGCGGCGACCGTCTCGCGCGGATCGCGGTCTTCCATCACGAGCGGCATCCAGCGCGCCATCTCGGCGTGGTCTTCGGAATACTCCATGCCGGCGAAGCAGTGATGCGCGCTCATCGCTTCCCATCGCTTGCGCAGGAATGCCACGTCGCCGGCGCCGCGCACGAAGCTGATGTGCGGGACCGAGTGGATGAACTGGTCCGGATCGGCGATCGCTCCGGTGCGCACCAAGTACGACCAGAGCTGGCGCGATACGTCGAAGTCGGTGTTGACTTTGAGCGCGCGGCTGATGTCGACGCTGCCGTCCGGCTGTTGCGGCGTGTAGTTCAGCTCGCACAGCGCGGCGTGGCCGGTCCCCGCGTTGTTCCACGCGTTCGAGCTCTCTTCGGCCGGCGCGTCTCGCTCTTCCAGCACCACCATGCGCAGATCCGGCTGAAGCTCTTTGAGCAGCACGCCGAGCGTCGCGCTCATCACGCCGGCGCCGACGAGCACGACGTCCGGATTGTAGTCGAAAGTGGCCGCGGAGTTCACGAGCATCGAGGTTCCCTGGTGAGGCCGACTCTCTCCCGCCGAGAAAGGTCGCAGCGGCCGCAGGGCACGGCCCGTACCGGCGGACGTGGGGGGCCGACACGGCGGCGGCGGCCGCTCGCCTGCAGGTCGCGCTTGGAACGAAGAGGCCGCCGGACACATCGGTCCCGCGGCCTCATCGTCTCGCCGGCGAATCGCCGGCGCTTCGGCTCAGTGGCCGCGACGGCGGTCGTCGTGGAACCGGCTCCCGTGCCACCGGCCTTCCGGCCCGCGGTACCGGCCGCCGTGGTTCCGGTAGTAGTTCGCGGTGTTGTTGTCGACGTACACGTGCCGGCCGCCGCGAACGTAGTAGTACTGCCGGCGGTTCGAATCGTAGATCAGGCTGCCGATGATCGCGGCCGCCGCGCCGGCGATGATCGCCGTCGAGGTCGTGTCCGCGGCCGCGGGCTGCGGGAGCGCCGCGGTGGCGACGCTGCACAGCGTGCCGAGGGTGAGGGCGGTGCGGACGAACGCGGGTTTCATACGGCGATTCGTACCCCGAGCGGCAGACCGCCCGGCTCAGCCGGGTCTCAGGTTTGCGCCCGAGCGGACGCCGTCCCGAATTCTGTCCGACCGGACGTGTGACGGGCACGTGAGGCGGGGGACACAGGCTCTGGGACACCAGCCCACTTGTCCCGCGTCCCGTACCGGCCGGTACGGGACGCTCGCTTTATCGGGCTCCCCGCCGGGTCAGCTCCGGAAGGGCGAGACCGAGTCGAACGTGATCGTGTCGGGCCCCGGCGCTTGGACGACCGTCCGCAGAACGCCGTTCTGCAGCGTCCCGACCACATGCAGCCGCTGCGCCGCGCCGATGTCGAACCAGATCTGTCCGTTTTCGTCGCCGCCGGCGACGATCTCGCTGCGCCCGGTGTCCGCGTCGCGATACGTGCCTTGGACGATGCCGTCCGGCGACACGGTGATGTTCAGAACGCCGTCGACCTCCCCGGCGCGGTGGTCGTTGCGGATCGCCGTGTTCCAGACGTAGTGTTGCGGCGCGCTCGACTGCATCGGCATCGCCGCCGCCGGACCCGCCAGTCCGGCGAGCAGGCCCGCGGTCGCCGCCGCGATGCTCGCGATATTTCTCATAGCACTCGTACAACGAGCGCTCGGGTCAGCGCGGTTGCGGACGGCCGGTGCGCAAACGCACGATCGCGTGCCGGCTCAGCGTTCGCGCATCGCGGCGACGCAGCCGGCGATGCGTTTTTCGCGCGTCTCCGGGCGCTTCGCGTCGAGAATCGCGCGAACCCACTCCTTCCGGTGCGTGAAGCTCATCGCGTCGAACGTCTCGCGCATCCCGGCGGCGCGCAGCGCCGTCGCGAGGTCGTCCGGGATCTCGACGGTCCGCTCGTCGGCGTCCAGCCGCAGCGTCAGCACGATCGTGTCGCCGCCGGCGATGCCGGCGGCCTTCCGGACGTCGGCGTTCACGGGAAGGACGTGCCGGCCGCCCATCGGGGAGAGGCTGCTCCGGTACGAGCAGCCGTTGATCGTCGCGACGACGGGGACGCGGCTCTTCCGCCCGAACCAGCGGACGACATCGTGCGTCGGAGCGCAGATCCCGCACGCGGCGCTGTCCGGCGCGCGCTCCACCGTCGCCTCGATCCGAATGTCGTCCGCCATGCGCGTCCGTTCCGCGCTCGGCTCCCGGGCTCTTGTTCGAGCGATCCCCAAGGCGGGTATGCGGAGAGACAAAAGGAGGTTTGCCGTATGGCGACTCGTTCGTCCGGCGGCCGGAAAAGCTCCGGCCGCAAGAAGAGCTCCGGCCGCAAGAAGAGCAGCACCGGCCGCAAGAAGAGCAGCTCGCGCAAGAAGTCCACGACCTCGCGCAAGAAGTCCACGTCCTCGCGCAAGAAGTCCACGTCCTCGCGCAAGAAGTCCACGTCGTCGCGGAAGAAGAGCAGCTCGCGCAAGAAGAGCACGTCGTCCCGCAAGAAGAGCGGCAGCTCCCGCAAGAAGAGCACGTCGTCCCGCAAGAAGAGCAGCGGCTCGCGCAAGAAGAGCAGCAGCTCGCGCAAGAAGAGCAGCAGCTCGCGCAAGAAGAGCAGCAGCGGCTCGCGCAAGAAGAGCAGCGGCTCGCGCAAGAAGAGCAGCAGCAGCTCGCGCAAGAAGAGCGGCGGGCGGAAGAGCTCGGGGCGCAAGTACAGCCGCGGCGCGTCCAACGACGTCGGGAAAGAGATGCGCGAGTACAAGCGCGGCAAGGCCCGCAGCGGCGGCAAAGGCGGCAAGGTGAAGAGCCGCAAGCAGGCGATCGCGATCGGACTCAGCAAGGCGCGGCGATCCGGCAAGAAGGTTCCGCCGAACCCGAACCGCGGCCGGTAGGTTCTCAGTCCAGGTCGTAGTCGATCGTCAGGGGCGCGTGGTCCGAGAACCGTTCGTCACGGTAGATCGAGGCCGCGCGCACCCGCGACGCGAGGTCGGGCGTGATGAGCTGGTAGTCGATCCGCCAGCCCAGGTTGTTCTCCCACGCGCCTTTCCAGCCCGACCACCAGGTGAAGCGCTTCGGCGCCTGGTCGACGACGCGCATCGCGTCGACCCAGCCGACGCGCTCGATCACGTCGTCCATCCAGGCGCGCTCCTGCGGCAGAAAACCCGTCGTGCGCTCGCACGACTTCGGGCTGAACACGTCGATGTCGCGGTGCGCGATGTTGTAGTCGCCGCAGATGATGAACGGATGCCCTTCGTTCTTGAGCTGCACGAGCACGGCGATGAATCGGTCGAGGAAGTGCTCCTTCACCGCCTGGCGCGCCGGCCCGGTCGTCCCCGAAGGAACGTACAGCGACGCGATGGACAGCCCGCCCTCGAAGTCCATGCGGACGAAGCGGCCTTCGGCGTCCATGTCGTCCATCCCGAGACCGCGCACGACGCGCACCGGCGGCCGCTTCGCGTACAGCGCGACGCCGCTGTAGCCTTTCTTCTGCGCATCGACGAACACCGACGTGTAATGCGTCAGGTCCAGCGCCTCCGGCGGCAGCTGATGCTCCTGCGCCTTCGTCTCCTGGAGGCACACGACGTCGGGGTCCTGCGCCTCCATCCAGCGGAAGAATCCCTTGCGCGCCGCGGCGCGGACGCCGTTGAGATTGCACGTGATCACGCGGAAGCGCACGGCTCCCGAGGTTCGCGGCGGGACACGGGCCTCCCGCGGCGCGAAGGCAGCGGCTAGGATGGCGCGCAGCACGGCGTCCGGGCCCGGATCGGGCCGCATCACGATCCCGCGCGACCGCGACGGCGCGCTCGTGCGCGCCGGCGACCGCGAGGTCGCCCTCAGCAATCTGCGCAAGGTCTTCTTTCCCGAAACGGGCGCGACGAAGGGCGACCTACTGCAGTACTACGCCGACGTCGCATCGCTGCTGATCCCGTACATGCAGGATCGCGCGCAGGTGATGAAGCGCTATCCGAACGGCGCGTCCGGCGAGTATTTCTACATGAAGCGCACGCCGGGGAACGCGCCGCCCTGGCTGCGCACGTGCTCGATCGAGCACGGCTCGGGCAGCATCATCGCGTTCCCGATGGTCGACGACGTGGCCGGGCTGCTGTGGCTGGTGAACCTCGGCTGCATCGACCTGAACGAATGGTACTCGCGCTGCGACGACACCGACCGTCCCGACTACCTGCACTTCGACCTCGATCCGGTCGAGGGCACGCCGTTTGCGACGGTGCGCGACGTCGCGCTGCACGTGCGCGCCGGTCTCGACGCGCTCGGGATCCCCGCGTACGCGAAGACGTCCGGCTCGTCCGGGATCCACGTCTACGTCCCGATCGAGCGCGGGCCGCTGCAGAAGGAGGTCTGGACGTTCGCGAAAGCGTTCGCGCAGACGCTCGAGCGGCTCCATCCCGACGTCATTACCGCCGAGTACCGGATCGCGAAGCGTCCCGCCGGTCGCGTGCTCGTCGACTACAATCAAAACGCCTGGGGGAAGACGCTGGCCTCCGTCTATTCCGTCCGCGCGACGCCGCGCGCCACCGTGTCGACCCCGGTGGCCTGGGACGAGATCGCCGCGGGGATCGAGATCGAGGACTTCCGGCTCGACAACGTGCGCGAGCGCTTCGCGCGGGTCGGCGACCTGTGGGCGCCGATGAAGAAGAAGACGGGGCGCGTCAAGCTCGAGCGCTACCTCACGGCCGCGACTCCCCGGGCGCGCACCGCCGGACGCGGCACGCGCTGAGCCGCGCGGGTATCGTTCCGTCGTGATCCCGTTCGGCTACCCACCCATGGAGATGCGCGCCGTCGCCGAGGTCCCGGACGGCCCGCAGTGGCAGTACGAGCCGAAGTGGGACGGCTTCCGCTGTCTGGCGTTCCGTGACGGCGCAGAGGTCACGCTGCAGTCGAAGGCCGGACAGCCGCTGGGCCGATACTTCCCGGAGATCGTGACCGCGCTCGAACGGCTCGGCGCGAAGCGGTTCGTGCTCGACGGCGAGCTGGTCGTCCCCGTCGCGGGCGCGCTCTCGTTCGACGCGCTGCAGCAGCGGATCCATCCCGCCGCCTCGCGCGTCACGATGCTCGCGAAGAAGACGCCCGCGTGGTACCTCGCGTTCGACCTGCTCGACGTCGACGGCGTCGACATCGTGGATCGTCCGCTGAGCGAACGGCGCGCGCGGCTCGAGCGCTTCGCCGAGGCGTTCGACGGCGTGACGCTGCGGCTCTCGCCCGCCACGCGCGAGCGCCGGGTCGTCGACGGCTGGTTCGCGCGCGTCGGCGGCGCGCTCGACGGCGTCATCGCCAAGCGCGCCGACCTGCCGTACGCGAGCGGAACCCGCGACGCCGCCGTCAAGGTGAAGCGCGCGCGCACCGCCGACTGCGTGGTCGGCGGCTTCCGGTACGCGAAGGGCTCGACCTCGCAAATCGGGAGCCTGCTCCTCGGCCTCTACGACGACGCCGGATTGCTCGACTACATCGGGTTCTGCAGCAGCTTCCCGGCCGACGAGAAGCGCGCGCTGCTGCAGAAGCTCAAGCCGCACCTGGGCGAGCCGGGGTTTACCGGGGGTGCGCCGGGCGACGCGCCGAGCCGCTGGAGCCGCGATCCCGAGCGCGACCGCAGCTACGTGAAGCTCAAGCACGAGCTCGTGCTCGAGGTGTCCTTCGACCAGGTCACCGGCGGCCGCATCCGCCACGGGACGCGCCCCGTCCGCTGGCGCCCCGACAAGGCGCCGCGCCAGTGCACGGCCGAGCAGCTCGAGACCCCGGACCGCGCGCTCGCGCTGCTCGAGTGAAAAGCCGCCGAAACTGAGCCGGCGCACCCCCGGGCACCGCCCGCGGCATGATCGATCGCCGTCTCGAACGGCTGCGTTCGGAGCGCGAGCCGGCCTGGGACGTCGCGCTCGACGTTCACGTCGAACGCCAAAACGGCCTCAAGTGGTGCTGGGCCGCGGTCGCCAAAGGGATCGTCGAGTACTACGGTGGTCCTGTACGAAGACAATGCGAGTACGCAACGGAGTTCTTACGGCAGACGGCGACCTGCTGCGGGGCGGAACGCACGCCGCGCTGCGACGTCGACTACCCCGTCGATCTGGTCTTACGGCGGTACGGCATGGAGGCGCCGCCGCCGCTCCCGCGGCCGATCGCGCTGGAGACCATCCGGCGCGAGCTCGAGCGGGATCGTCCGATCGTCGCGCTGATGCGGTTTGCGCATGGGTTTCACGCGCTTGCGATCACCGGGGTTCACGTCGAGAGACGCCTGATTCGCTTCAGCGACCCCGACCCGCGGTCGAGCGTCGCGTTCCTCGATGCGCAGGCGTTCGCCGGGGCGTATCGCGGCGAGGGCCGATGGACGTACACGCTCTTCACGCGTCCCGCGCGTCCGCCGGCGGAGCGGCCCGCGGTTTCGCTCCTGCGTGATCGCATGCCGTATCAGCATGACCTCGACCGGCATCCGAAGCGCCCCGCCTTTCCAATGACCGTCGCGTCGTACCGGGTCGATCTGCCCGCCCTTGCCGGCGGCGACGGAATGCGGACCGCGCAGTTGTCCGAACGTCCGTACACGCTGTTCGAGGATGACGGCCGGAACTGGAGCGCGCTCGAACAGGGGCTCGCGGAGGTTCGCGACGAGGTCGTCGAGCGGCTGGACGCGGGATACGAGGTGCGGCTCGTCCACTGCTTCGCGGCCCACTTGTGGGCGCTGTGGTTCGTGTGGAGCGGCGACCCCGCGGCGCGACGGCGCGAGCACTATCTCGTCATCCCGCCCGCCCCGTACTACCTGGACGAGGGCCGCGAGTACACCGCCTCGGAGATCGACGAAGCGGCGCGAGGGCCGGCGCGCATCGCCCTCGCCAGCGTCCCGGTCGTCGAGCAGATGTGGGCGCGTCTGGAACAGGAAAGCGGAGGCGAGAGCGCCGATGATCGCGCCGGGCGCGAATGACGGCGCCCGGGACGCGGGCCGAAGGCCGCGCCCGTTCGCGCGCCGTTCTCAGGCGGCGAGGCGAGAAGGAGTCTGTTGGCTCAGCTCGGCGGCGAGATCGACTTCGATCTGGCAGTCGAGGCATCGCACCGTGATTCCGAGGGTCGCGTCGGCCGGGTCGTCGTGCTCGGCGCCGCAGTCGGGGCAGAGGCAGAGCGTGTCCATGGCCTGAGGCTACGGGCCCGGAATGCCAGGTGGGTGGCATTGTGCGTCCGCTCGCCCACTAGGGTCCGGGGCGGCCGCCGCCGATATCAACGAAGATGCCGGTCGAGCGCCGCTTCGAGCGTGTTCTTGAGATCACGCAGGACATTCTGCGCCTGCGCGAGCTCGATCTCGCCCTCGAGTCGATCGCCCGCGGCGTCGTCGACCTCTTCGGGTTCCGGTACGTCACCATCGTGATCGCCGACGGCAACCAGACCGGCGAGATGACGCGCCGCGTCCTGCTGGGCTACAGCGACGAGGTCGTCCGCGAGCGAAAGAACGAGCGCGTCCGCAAGGACGACATTCTCGCGGTGCTCGCGCCGCAGTACGAGGTCTTCGAGAACGCGTTTTACATCCCGGCGGAGCGCGAGTTCCACTGGGAGCGCGCGATCTACACCGCCGAGACCGACCGCGACGCCCCACGCACCGACGAGGACGCCTGGCACGAGCGCGATTCGATCTGCCTCGTCCTGCGCGACCCGGACGGCCAGATGATCGGATACCTCAGCCCGGACGGCCCGGCCGACGGGAAGATCCCGACGGACGAGACGCTGCGCGGGCTGCAGCTCTTCGTCAACCTGATGGGGCTCGCGCTCGCGAACGCGCAGGCGCACCGCGCCGAGGTCGAGCGCCGCCGGCTGCTGGAGGCCAACCAGGCGCGCCTCCGGCACGAGGCGACGCACGACGCGCTCACCGGCCTGCCGAACCGCACGTACTTCCAGGAGCGGCTCGCCGCGACGCTGGAGCACGCGCGCGCGAACCCCGGCTCGGTCTACGCCGTGCTCTTCATCGACCTCGACGAGTTCAAGTCGATCAACGACTCGCTGGGCCACATGGCGGGCGACGCGATGCTGATGGCCGTCGCGGAGCGGATGCGCGCCACGATCGGCCCGGACGACTTCATCGCGCGAATCGGAGGCGACGAGTTCGCGCTGCTGCTCGCCCGGCGCTGCGACCGCCGCGAGGTCGAAGACCTCGTCCGCGCGATCCACGAGGCGCTGCTGACGCCGATGCTGATCGAAGCGCGCGCCGTGTACAACACGGCTTCGATCGGGATCGCGGTGATCGAGCCGACCGACGAACGGATCGAAGGGGTGCTGCGCAACGCCGACACCGCGATGTACCACGCCAAAGCGCTGGGCCGCGGCCGCCACGCCTTCTTCGACCACCACATGCACTTCGAGGCCGCACGCCGGCTCTCGCTGACGAGCGACTTGCGCGCCGCGATCGAGGACGAGCAGTTCAGCGTCGACTACCAGCCCATCGTGCGGCTGCGCGACGGCGCCGTCACCGGATTCGAAGCGCTCGTGCGCTGGCGCAACCCGGTGAACGGCGAAGTGCTCCCCGGCGAGTTCATCCCACTCGCCGAAGACGTCGGGCTCGTCGTCCCGATCGGCCGCTACGTGTTCGTCGACGCCTGCCGGCGTCTCGCCGACTGGCGCCGCCGCGCCCCCGAGCTCGACCTGCGCATGCACATCAACCTCTCGGTGCAGGAAGTGCTCGAACCCGATCTCGACGCGTTCGTGGCCCGGAATCTCCGCCGCTTCGGCTTGAGCGCGGAAGACCTCGTGATCGAGATCACCGAGACGGCCGTGATCCGCTCGAACACGCTCTCGCTGGGCTCGCTGGCACGCCTGCGCGCCACCGGCGTCCACCTCTGCATCGACGACTTCGGCACGGGCTACTCGTCGTTGCGCTACCTGCACCAGCTGCCGTTCGACGCGCTCAAGATCGACCGGTCGTTCGTCGAAAGCACCGACGGCTCGCTGGGGAGCGCGCCGATCGTGCGCATGCTGATCCAGCTCGCGCGGTCGTACGACATCGACGTGGTCGCCGAAGGCGTCGAGACGCCGCGCCAAGCCGACGAGCTGATCGCGCAAGACTGCGAGTACGCGCAAGGCTTCCACTTCTACCGCCCGATGAGCCCCGACGCCGTCAACGCGCTGCTCGATACGATTCCCTCGGCCGCCGCCGCCTCGTGATCGAACGCCGCGCGGCCGCGGCCGTCGCGCTCGCGGCCGCCGCGTGCGCGCTCGGCGCCTCGCCGCGGCCGGCGCTCGCCGGGCTGCTCCCGCGCATCGTCCACGACGACGTGGTCTTCCACCCGCCGTACCGTCCGCCGCTGTGGACCTGGAGCGCCCGCGACGCGCAAGGCCGCAAGCCGCTCGCCCTGACGGCCGCGGACGGCACGACGCTGCGCGGCTGGCTCTACCCCGCGCCGCGCGCGCATGCGCCGTACCTGCTCGTGTTCTACGGAACCGCGCACACGATCGCCGCGGCGACATTGCGTTCGCGCTGGCTCTGCGCGCAAGGCTACAACGTCGTGCTCTACGACTACCGCGGCTACGGCTACAGCGACGGCACGCCGCACCTGCGCACCGTGATGGCGGACGCCGTCCGCGAATACGACGAAGCGCAACAGCTCAGCCGCGCCGACGGCGACGGACAAGCCGTCCTCGTGTACGGCTGGTCGCTCGGCGCGATCGTCGCCGCGCGCGTCGCATCCGAACGGCCCGTCCGCGCGCTCGCGCTCGAAGCGCCGATCGCGAACGCCGATGAAGAGCTGCGCTACATGCGCGACACGCTGTTGCCGCCGATCGTCCGCCTCACGTTCAACCTCCACGTCGACGACGACCTGCGCCAGTACGGCGACGTCGTCGCCGCGGTTCGCACCGTGTACGCGCCGTTGCTCGTCCTCCACGGTACGGACAGCGACCCGACGCCGATCTCCCAAGCTCGCGAAGTCTTCGCCGCGAGCCCCGCCCGCCGCAAGACCTTCGCCGCCATCCCCGAGCCGCTGCTCGACGACAACGCCTACGGCAACACCGACGCAGGCCGCGCCCTAGCGACCTTCCTCCACGAATCGTCTTCGTAGCACCCCCGCAGGCCGCCCCAGGCCGGCCGCGAGCGCCGCGTCGTCAGTCGCGCGGCACGGCGCCGCGCCGGCGTGAGCGCCAAGCAACGTACAGCCGGCGCAGCAGTTCGCAGATCACCAGGTACACGAGGACGGCGACGACGAGCCACGGCCACGAGAGCGGACGCGAGAGAATCGCGAAAAAATATACGAAGAACACCGGCCAGTCGATCCACCACGGCAGCGGATTCTTCTGCGGCTTGAACAGCCCGCGAACCGACGACCACGTCATCCCGACACCCCGCTTTCACGCAAGCCGCTGCGCTCCTCACCGCTCCCCGATGCGATACGACGCCGTTCGTCTTCCACACTCGCAACCCCCGCCCAGCTCACGCCGCGTCGTGCGCCCCTCCCGCGGCGCACCTCATCTCGTCTGTGCGTCGAGGACCTCGGCTCGTACCGTGCCGACCGCGCGCTCTCGCGGAGGCCCCAGCCTATGCTCTGCGCTGGCCGCGCCCATGTCGCGGAGGCGCGGGACGTTCGCTCGCGGGCCGTGTGAACGAGCGTGCGCAGGATGCGCGGAAGCGATGTGAAGACAGAGCAGGCTCGCACACGATGTGCGAGCCTGCGTGCCCGTGAGCGAACGTCCCGCCCCTCCGCGACCACGACGCAGCCGACTCAGAACGAGACCGCCGTGCGGCGACCCCGGGGTTAGTGAACCAAGAACCCGACCAGCAGCAGCGCCACGATGTTGAGCACCTTGATCATCGGGTTGATCGCCGGTCCGGCCGTGTCTTTGTACGGATCGCCGACGGTATCGCCGGTGACCGCCGCGGCGTGCGCCGACGATCCCTTGCCGCCGTAGTTGCCGTCTTCGATGTACTTCTTCGCGTTGTCCCACGCGCCGCCGCCCGCCGTCATCGCGATCGCGAGGAACAGCCCGGTGACGATGGAGCCGACGAGGATGCCGCCCATCACCTGCGCGCCCTGCGTCCCCTGGAACACGCCGATCACGGAGAGGATCACGACGATGATCGGCACGCCGACGGGGATGAGCGCCGGAACGATCATCTCTTTGAGCGCGGCGCGCGTGACGATGTCGACGGTCGTGCCGTACTCGGGTTTCTCGGTTCCGTCCATGATCCCGGGGTGCTCGCGGAATTGACGGCGGACTTCTTCGACGACCGAGCCGCCGGCGCGTCCGACCGACTGCATCGCCAGCGAGGAGAAGAGGTTGGTGCAGATCCCGCCGATGAGCAGGCCGCACAGCACGTACGGATCGCCGACGCCGAAGCTCACGCCGTTCGCGCACGCCGCGCCCGGCGTCGCGTGACAGCGGTCGCTCAGCTCTTGGAGGAACGAGGCGAAGAGCACGAGCGCGGCGAGCGCGGCGGAGCCGATCGCGTAGCCCTTGGTGACCGCCTTCGTCGTGTTGCCGACGGCGTCGAGCGGATCGGTGACGTCGCGCACGCCCTGCGGGAGCTCCGACATCTCGGCGATGCCGCCCGCGTTGTCGGTGATCGGCCCGAACGAGTCGATCGCGACGACGATCCCGGCCATCGAGAGCATCGCCATGACCGCGATCCCGACGCCGTACAGTCCGGCGGCGGCGAAGGCGAAGAGGATGGCGAGGACGATGACGAGCGCGGGAAGCGCGGTCGCCTGCATCGAGACGGCGAGCCCGGCGATGATGTTCGTCGCGTGACCGGTGACCGAGGCCTTCGCGATGCCCTTCACCGGCGGGAACGTCGTGCCGGTGTAGATCTCGGTGATGTAGGTGATGAGGCCGGTGACGGCGAGCCCGATGAGCGCGCAGACGAAGATCTGCCACGCGGCGATCGTGCGGCCCGCGACGCTGACGCCCGCGCCGAACTCCGCGTTCGAGGCGAACCAGAAGCCGATCGCCGAGAGCACGCCGGCGACGATCATCCCGAGGTAGAGCGAGTTCATGATCCCGCTGCGCTTGATCTGACCGCGCCCGACGAAGAGCGTCCCGATGATCGAGGTGACGATCGAGAGCGCGCCGAGCACGAGCGGGAACGTCGTCGCGCCGGTCACCGTGCCCATGAGCAGGTGCCCGAGCAGCATCGCCGCCGTCGTCGTGACGACGTACGTCTCGAAGAGGTCGGCGGCCATCCCGGCGCAGTCGCCGACGTTGTCGCCGACGTTGTCCGCGATGACGGCGGGGTTGCGCGGATCGTCCTCGGGGATTCCGGCTTCGACCTTGCCGACGAGGTCGGCGCCGACGTCCGCCGCCTTGGTGAAGATGCCGCCGCCCAGACGGGCGAAGACCGAGATCAGCGAGCACCCGAAGGCGAGACCGACGAGTCCGCCGAGCGACTGCGCTTCGTCGCCGCCGTTGACCGAGAGCAGGATCGCATAGTAGCCGCTCACCGCGAGAAGGCCGAGGCCGACCACGAGCAGCCCGGTGACCGCGCCGCCCTTGAACGCGAGGTTCAGCGCCGGCCCGAGACCGGAGCGCGCCGCTTCGGCGGTGCGGACGTTCGCCCGCACCGAGACGATCATTCCGATGAAGCCCGCGGCGCCCGAGAGGATCGCGCCGATCGCGAAGCCGATCGCCGCCTGCCAGCCGAGCGGCGACGGCAAGAACCCGATGACGATGAACAGGATGACGGCGACGATCGCGACCGTCGTGTACTGACGGCGCAGGAACGCCATCGCGCCTTCTTGGATCGCCGCGGCGATCGAGCGCATCGTCTCGTTCCCCGCCGGCTGCCTGAGCACCCAGAAGACCAAGTAGAGGCCGTAAATGATCGCGAGGATCCCCGCGATCAGGCCGAGCTCGATCCCGAGCTGCGCTGTCAACGTCAAACCGATGTTCCTTCCACGACACACGAAAAGGCCCGGCCAGCAGGTTGGCCGAGGCGCTTGTGACCCGAGTGCATTGAGCGCGGTCGTCGACTCGTCCTGCGGTGGAGGCGGGATCGAGCCGCCCGGCGCGAAGTCGCTCGGCGGATGGAGTCGACGGACTTTCTGGTCGTGGGATGCGGACCGGCCGGCGGAACGGCCGCCCGCGAAGCGGCCCGCCGAGGGATCGCCGTCGTCGTCCTCGAGCGCGACGCCGTCGTCGGTGCGAAGCGCGTCTGCGCCGCCGGCCTGCGGCCCGGGTTCTGCGAGGAGTTCGACCTCCCGCGCTCGATCGTCCACCTCGACCCGCCGACGATCACGCTGAGCACCGTGCGCGACACGTACGCCTTCACCGTCGGCCCGGCGCACACGACCACGCGCGAGGAGCTGGACGGCACGATCGGCGCGCTCGCGCGCCGCGAGGGCGCCGAGATTCGCACGTCCTCGCTCTTCCGCGGGCTGCGGCGCGAGCGCGACGGCGTCGTGGTCGAGTACGCCGACACGCGGGCCGGCGAGCGGCGCGCGATCCGTGCGCGGAACGTCTTCCTCGCGCAGGGCTCGAGCGCGCGGCTCGACGACGTCGACGCGCGCTTCCGGCACGCCGGCTGGAGCGCCGGGCTGATCACCTGCTTCCAGTATCGCGTCTACCCCGAGCGGCCCGCGACCGCCGAGACGTACGAGACGCTGGAGATGCACTACTACGTGAGCCCGCTGTCGGGGCGCAACGTGATCGCGTGGATGTTCCCGAAGCGCGATCATCTTTCGATCGGCCTCGGCATCCAAGCGAAAGTGGGCGGCGCGGAGCTGCGCGCCGAGCTCGACGCCTTCCTCGCGACGGTCGAGCGCCGGCTGTTCGCCGGCATCCCGTACACGGTGCGCGAGGAGGGCAATCTGCTCTACGGCGGACTCCCGCGCGCCACGATCGGCGCCGAGAACGTCATGGTGGGCGGAACGGCGGCCGGGCTCGTCGATGCGACGACCGGCGAAGGGATCCACGAGGCCGCGATGTCCGGCCGCTTCGCGGCCGAGGCGGTCGCCGCCGCGCGCGCCCAGCGTCCGGCGGATCCCGCGCCGCGCTACCAGCGCGCGGTGCGCCGCGCGTTCTACGGTCGGCTGCGCCACCGCCAGAAGCTGATGTCGTTCCTCGAGCGGCGCCCGGCGCGCTTCGACGTGCTGTTCCGCCAGCTCGAGCGGACCCCGCGCTTCGCCGAGATGCTGCAGCGCGACCGCAACGCGTTCACGCCGCTCGAATGGCTGTACTTGTACGGCCAGGCGGCGAAGTTCTCGCTCACCGCGCTCCGCGCCTGAGCGTGCTCGACATCTCCGACGGCGAGTTCTCGCGGCTGCGCGATCTCATCCGCGAGCGCTTCGGCCTATGGTACGACGATCAGAAACGGTTCTTGCTGCTGAGCCGGCTCTCCACGCGCGTCGCCGGCCGCGGCTTCGAGACGTTCGGCCGCTACGTGACCTTCCTCCAAACCGACCCGCGGCGGGAGGACGAGTGGCGCGATCTCGCCTCGGTGCTCTCCAACAACGAGACGTACTTCTTCCGCGAGCGCGCGCAGCTCAAGCTGCTCGCCGGCTCCGTGCTCGACGAGATCCGTGCTCGCGGGCCGCGCGTCCGGCTCTGGTCGGCGGCGTGCTCGTCGGGTGAAGAACCGTACTCGCTCGCGATGACGCTGATCGAGAGCGGCAAGGTCGCCGACGCGTTCGTTTCGATCCGGGCGACCGACATCTCCCCGCGCGTGCTGGAGATCGCCGAGCGCGGCTTCTACCGGGCGCTCTCGTTCCGCGCCACCGAACCGGCGCTGATCCAGCGCTGGTTCCGCGCGCAGGACGACGGTTTCGTCATCGACGAGCGGGTGAAGCGGCTGGTCTCGTTCGCCCGGCTGAACCTGCTCGACGACGCGCGCGTCGCGGCCGAAGGTCCGTTCGACGCGATCTTCTGCCGCAACGTGCTGATCTATTTCGACAAGCCGACGCAGAAGCGGGTCGTGGAGTCGTTCGCGCGCGCGCTGCGCCCGGGCGGCTACCTGTTCTTGGGCCACGCGGAGTCGCTGTTCCATCTCACCGACCGCTACGAGCCGGTCGTGTCGTCCGACGCCATCGTGTACCGGCTGAAATGACGTCCGCGCCGGCCGTCCTCAACGTCCTGGTCGTCGACGACTCGGCGTTCATGCGCCGCGCGATCCAGAAGATGATCGACAAGGAGCCGGACCTCCGCGTCGCCGGCACGGCGTCCTCCGGCGAAGAGGCGCTCGCGCTGCTCGGGCGGCTGCGGCCCGACGTCGTCACGATGGACGTCGAGATGCCGGGGATCGGCGGGCTCGAAGCGGTGCGCGCCATCGTCGCGCGGGGCGGACCGCCGGTGATCATGGTGAGCGCGCTGACGCGCGAGGGCGCCGAGACGACGCTGCGGGCGTTCGAGATCGGCGCCGTCGACGTGATCCCCAAGCCGGACTCGGCGCTGATCGACATCGTCAACGTGCAGCGCGAGTTGGTCGAGAAGATCCGCCACTTCGGCTCGCGCGGCGCCTACCATCGCGCGATGCGCGAGACGACCATCTTGCGGCGCGCCGGACTCGAGGACATCCTCCGCCGGCGCGAAGCGCCGCCCCCGCGTCCGCAGGCGCGCGCCGGCGCGCGGCCGCCGGTCGCGTGCGTCGCGATCGGGACGTCGACCGGCGGTCCGGTCGCGCTCACGAAGGTCCTCCCGAAGCTTCCCGCGAGCTTCCCCGTGCCGATCGTCGTCGTGCAGCACATGCCGCCCGGGTTCACGCGGGCGCTCGCGGAGCGCCTGAACGCGGCTAGCGCGATCGCCGTCGTCGAGGGCGCCGACGGAACGGCGCTGGCGCCGGGGACGGCGATCGTCGCCCCGGCCGGCCGGCAGCTGCGGCTGCGGCGGACGCACGACGCCGTGCGCGTCGTGCTGGCGGACGATACCGAACGCTCGCTGCACGTGCCGAGCGTCGACGTGATGACGGCCGCCGTCGCGGAGGCGTACGGCGCCGGCGCGCTCGGCGTGATCCTCACCGGGATGGGCCAGGACGGCGTGCGCGGCCTGCAGGCCATCAAAGATCGTGGTGGTTACGTCGTCGGACAGGACGAGGCGAGCAGCGTCGTGTACGGGATGCCGCGCGCGGCCGCCGCGGCCGGGTTGGTGGACCGCGTCGTCGCGCTCGACGACGTCGCCCGCGTCTTGTGCGAGCTGACGGGCGCGAACCGCGCCGGACGCGACGATGCAAGCCATCCCTGAACCGAGGATTTACCGCCGACGAACACAATTGGCCCGTCGGCGAACGGGAAGTCTGCCTGCCGACCGTGAACAGGGCGGAAAACCGGGGCGGGTGTCCCGTCATGGGAGCATGCCGTGAAAGCACTCCGCGATACCCCGCATTACGTGATCGGCGGGGTTGAGCTCAGTCGCGAAGAGATCGTCCACAAGTACCTCCACCTCGTGAAGTACGTCGCGGGCCGCATCTCCATCAACCTGCCCCCGAACGTCGAGATCAACGATCTCATCAACGACGGGATCCTCGGCCTGATCGACGCGATCGAGAAGTACGACGACGCCCGCGGCGTCAAGTTCGAGACGTACGCGATCACCCGCATCAACGGCGCGATCCTCGACGCGCTGCGCGCGCTCGACTGGGTCCCGCGTGCGGTGCGGCAGAAGGCCCGCGAGCTCGAACGCACCTACCAGGAGCTCGAAGTCGAGCTCGGGCGCGCGGCGACCGAAGAAGAAGTCGCCGCGAAGATGAGCCTCACGGTCAAAGAGCTCGACGTGCTGATGCAAAAGGTGCGCGGGACGTCGGTGCTCTCGCTCGAGGAGTTCCTGCCGAACGAGCGCGGCTACGAGATCCCGCTGCTCGACACGCTGCGCGACGACGGGACCGAAGTAACGAGCGCCGTCGAGGCGCGCGAGATCAAACAGGCGCTCATCCGCGCCGTCGACGAGCTGCCGCCCCAAGAGCGGACCGTCATCTCGCTCTACTATTTCGAAGGGCTGACGCTCAAGGAGATCAAGGGCGCGCTCAACGTCTCGGAGTCGCGCGTCTCGCAGATCCACGCCCAAGCGGTGATCCATCTGCGAACCAAGTTGCGCGCGCTCCGCGCCGATCTCGGCTACCGCGAGAACGACCCGAACGTGAAGCAGAAGTACACCCGCAGGAACAGCGCGCAGACGGGAGACGTCGGCGCGGCGGGCTGAGCCCCGCCCGGAGGTTGGCGATGGCGATTCGCCCGACCGACATGCAAGGCGCGATCTGGCAGGCGTCGCAAACGGCGCCGCTGGCGCAGCGCGCCGAGGAGGCGCCCCGCGCGGCGCAGGCGGCCGCGCAAGCCTCGTTCGCCGCGCAGGTTCACGAGCGCGAGGAGCGCGTCGACCAGGCCGGCGAGGCGCTCGGGACGCGGGTCGACGCCGACGCGCACCGCGAGCGCGGCCAGGACGAAGAGCCGGCGGAGCGCCGGCGCGGCGCGTTCGACAAGGTGGTCGACGAAGCGGCGGGGCTCGCCGAGCCGCCGCATCTGATCGACTTCACCGCCTGAGATGAGCGTCGATCCCGCGGCCGCCGGCGCCGCGGGCGGCCCCGACCTCTCCGCGGTGCTCGCCGCCGAGCTGCGCGCGCTCGCCGCGGACGCGGCCGCGCTTCGCGGGATGCTCGTCGAGAACGCCGTGGTGAGCGCGACGGTGCTGCCCTCGAACGGGCTGACCGACCTCCTGCAGATCGCGGGGCTGCGCGTCGCCGCCTCGCTGCCGCCGACCGTCCGCCCCGGCGACGTGATCACCGTGCAGGTCACCGGCTTCGACGCCGACCGCATCTTGCTGCAGATCCTGGGCTCCGGCCAGTCCGCCTCGGTGGAATCGGAACCGTCGGGAGCCGAATCGACGCCGGCCGGCGTCGCCGGCGCGCCGGCCTCGGCCGCGGCGGCCGCGTCGCCCGCGGCGAGCACGGATACGGCGAGCGCCGGACCGCCGTCTCCGGCGCCGTTCGACGTCCCGCCGGAGGCGGTGGCTCGCGGCACTCCCGGTGCCGGGGCGGCGCTGGGCACCGCCGCGTCGCGCGCGGCGGTCGGCGAGGTTCCGGCGAGCGCGGGTCCTTCGCGCGCGAACCCCGGCATCTGGCCGGGCGGCACGGCGCCCGCTCCGCCGCGCGCGCCGATCGCGACGCCGGGACCGCCGACGACGATCGAAGCGCGGCTCGCGGCTGCGCGCGCCGCGCTGCTCGCGAACGCGGTCGAGGCCGGCGGCGACGCCGCGGCCGGCCCGTCTGCCGAGATCGCGCCGGGGCTGCGCGGTGACGCTGCGCCGCCGCCGCAGCGTTTCGTCGCGCCGCCGCAGATCGTTCAGCGCGCGACGGCGCCGGCGGGTCCGGCGTTCGCGACGGCTCCGGCGTCCGCAGGGACTTCGGCGTCGCCGGCGGCCACGGCGACGACGCCGCGGGCGAACGCTCCGGCCGCGTTTACGGAACCGGCCGCGCTGCTGCGCGCGCTGCGCATCGCCGTCACGCCGACGACGATCGCGGCGGCGCGCCTCGCGCTCGAGGAGCCGGGCCGTCTGCCGAACGCGCTCGCCGCGCTGGAACGCGCGCTCCCGGCGAACGCGGACGATCCGAGCATCGCGACGCTGCGCACGCTGCTGCCGTTCGTCGGCCGCATCGCGCCCGACTCGCCGGCGCTCGCCGTTCAGCTCGAAGCCTACGTCGATCAGATCGTCGCCGGCGCCGAGCCGAAGCTCGCGACGCTGCTGGCGGCGCTCGACGTCGCGGATGCCGGCGCCGCGCCGTCCGCGCCGGCGACGCCGCCGCAGAACGCGTCGCCGCAAACCCCGCCGCCGCCGAACGCGGTGCAGCCGCCGAGCACGCTGCCGTCCGCGGTCGCGGCCGAGCGCGCGGCGGCGCTCGACGCGAACGTGAAGCAGACGCTGCTCGCGCTCGCCGCCGATCCGGCGACCCCCGCGGCGCTCTCGCCGGCGATCGCGGGCGCGCTCACGGCGATCACGTCGGTGCAGTTGAACGCCGCGCAGCTGCTCGCCGCGCGCCCCGACGGCTTCGCCTTCACGCTGCCGCTCGCGACGGCGAACGGTCCGGCGAACGCGCAGATCCGCGTCGAGCGCGATGCGGGCGGCGGCGGCGCGAGCGGCGCGGCGCCGAACTTCCGCATCGCGTTCGTCCTCGAGACCGCGCACTACGGGACGGTCGCCATCGACGTGGTCACCGTCGGACGCGAGGTGAGCGTGGACGTGCGCACCGAGGCCGCGCCGGCGATGCGCGCGTTCCGCGATGCGCTCGGACGGCTGACGGAACGGCTCGAAGGCCTGCGCTACCGCGTCGCCTCCGCGGGCGCGTCGGTCGGCGCCACGACCACCGTTGCGATCGACGCGCCGCCGGCGCGTCCGCCGGACCCGGACGCCGCCGTGGACCGGTCGGCGTGAACGCGCGGTACTACGGCGCGCGGCGCAACGCGCCGCCGCGTCCCGCCGCCGCAGCCCTCTCGTACGACCCGGTCGGGGACGGTCCGCCGGAGATCGTCGCGATCGGCCGCGGGATGACGGCCGAAGAGATGGTCCGCGTCGCCCGCGAGCACGGGGTGCCGCTCCATCAGGACGCCGGGCTGGTGGAGGCGCTCGCGAAGCTGGAGGTCGGACAGTCGCTGCCGCGCGAGCTGTACGCCGTCGTCGCCGAGGTCCTGGCCTTCGTCTACGCCGTCGACGCGGAGGCCGCCGCGAAGCGCTGATCGCCGCCTCGCTGCGCGGACGAGCTCCGAGGAACGGGCGGGTTCCGCGCGAACCGCGTCCTCCGTGAAAATACGGAGAATCGCGGCGCTCGCCGTCGCGGGGCTTTGCGCGTGCTTGGCGGCGCGGCCGGCCGGCGCGGCGCCGCCGGCGAGGCCCCCGGCGCCTTCGCCCAGTCCGAGCGCGGCGCCGGCCGCGCCGGCGACCGCCGGCGGGACGTCGATCACGCACCATCGCGTCAGCGTCGACGGCCGCGAGGTCGCGTACACGGCGAAAGCCGCGACGATCACGCTGCGCGACGCGAACGGCGACGAGACGGCGCAGATCTTCACGGTCGCGTACCTCGCCGACGGCGCGGACGCGCGCACGCGCCCGGTGACGTTCGTGTGGAACGGCGGCCCGGGCTCGTCGACGATGTGGCTGCAGATCGGCTCGTACGGGCCGATGCGCGTCGCGGTGCCGTCCAACGCGGCGCAGCCGCTGCCCGGGACCCCGCTCGTCCCCAACGCGGACTCGCTGATCGACACGACCGACCTCGTCTACATCGACGCGCCGGGGACCGGCTACAGCCGGCTCACCGGGAAAGGGACGCCGGCGATGTTCTACGGCGTCGATCAGGATGCGCGCGCGTTCGACGAGATCATCCGCGCGTGGGTCACCGAGAATGACCGCTGGGGCTCGCCGAAGTTTCTGTTCGGCGAATCGTACGGAACGACGCGCGCGGCGAACGTGGTGAACCTGCTGCAGAACGACGGGATGGCGATCGACGGCGTCGTGCTGCTCTCGTCCGTCCTCGACTTCAACGCGCTCGACGACGGCGCCGGGCCGGGCGAAGATCTGCAGTACATCGCGTTCCTTCCCACGGAAGCCGCGGTCGCGTGGTATCACCACGCCGTCCCCGGCAATCCGCCCGACCTCGCGCGCTTCGTCGCGGAGGTTCGCGCGTTCGCGGGCGGGGCGTACGCCGACGCGCTGATGCGCGGCGACCAGCTCGACGCGGCGACGCGCCGCGCGATCGTCGCGAAGATCCATTCGTACACCGGCCTCGATCCCGCGTACATCGACCGGGCCGATCTGCGGATCGATCCCGGCCGCTTCGAGCACGAGCTGCTGCACGCGAGCGGCGTCACCACGGGCCGGCTCGACGGGCGCTATCTCGGCCCCGAGCTCGACCGCACCGCGGACTCCTCGCAATACGATCCGACCAGCGACGACACGCTCACCGACGCGTTCGTCTCCGACTTCAGCCGCTACGTCCGTGAGGATCTCGGCTACAAGGTCGACCGTCCGTATCTCGGCACGAACTACGGCGTCGTCGGCCGCGACTGGAACTTCCGCCGCACGCGGTCGGTGCTCGCGCCGAACGTCGCCGGCGACCTGCGCGAGGCGCTGATGAAGAATCCGTACCTGCGCGTGTTCTCGGCGAACGGCTACTACGATCTCGCGACGCCGTTCTACGGCACCGAATACACGCTGGCGCACCTCGGGCTTCCGGCGAATCTGCGCGGTCACATCGAGTACGGGTTCTATCCTTCCGGACACATGGTCTACCTGAACGACGAGGCGCGGCGCGCGCTCAAAGCCGATCTCGTGCGGTTCTACCACGAAGCGACGGTGCACTGAGATGCGACGCTCCCTCCTCGCCCTCGCGCTCGCCGCGACAATCGTTCCGTTCGGCGCGACGCCGCTCGCGAGCAGCGCGCAGGCGGCGCCGGCCCCGACGCCGTCACCCACGCCGAAGCCGCTGCCGCACGTCGCCGACGCGGTCACCCGGCACACGATCACGCTGCACGGCCGGCGCATCGCCTACACGGCGCGCGCCGGGACGCTGATCCTGCGCGACGGCGACGACGCGCCCGCGGCGAGCATGTTCTACGTCGCGTACACCGCCGACGGCGCCGATCCGCGCACGCGCCCGGTGACGTTCTTCTGGAACGGCGGACCCGGTTCGTCGACGATCTGGCTGCACATGGGCTCGTTCGGTCCCGTCCGCGTCCACGTTCCCGCGAACGGCACGCAGCCGGGCCCGAACCCGCCGCTCGTCACGAACGAGTCGTCGCTGCTCGACACCAGCGACCTCGTGTTCATCGACGCGGTGGGCACCGGCTGGAGCCGCACCGTCGGCAAGGCGAAGGGCTCGGACTTCTGGGGCGTCGACGAAGACGCGAAGGCGTTCGCGCAGTTCATCCAGCGCTACGTGACGCGCTTCAGCCGCTGGCAGTCGCCGAAGTTCCTCTTCGGCGAGTCGTACGGCACGACTCGCGCGGCGAACGTCGTCAACGTTCTGCAGTCGACCGACAACATTGCGGTGAACGGCGTCGTCCTCTTGTCGTCGGCGCTGGACTACAACCTGCTGCCGATCGGCCAGGGACCCGGCGAAGATCTCGTCTACATCGGGTACCTCCCGACCGAGGCGTGCGTCGCGTGGTACCACCACAAGGTCGCGCGCAATCCGTCCGACCTCGCGGCGTTCGCCGCGCAGGTGCGCGCGTTCGCCGGCGGCGAGTACGCGCAGGCGCTCCGCAAGGGCGACGATCTGGATCCGGCCGAGCGCGCGCGCGTCGTCGCGAAGCTCCATCAGTACACCGGGCTCGATCCGTCGTACATCGAGGCCGCGAACCTGCGCATCGACCCGAACAAGTTCCAGCAGCAGCTCCTCCGCAGCGAGGGCCGCAACATCGGGCGCTACGACGGCCGCTACAGCGGGCGCGACGAGGACCCGAACGGCACGTACCCGTCGTACGATCCGTCGGACACCATGACGTCGAACGCGTTCGTCACCGACTTCAACTACTATCTGCACGACGTGCTGAAGTATCGCGAGGAGCGGCCGTACGACGTCCTCGACTTCAACGTGAACCGCCAGTGGAAGTACCAGCGCGGGCGGGACGCGAGCGGCCCGACCGTCGTGGCCGATCTCAAGTCGGCGATCGTCGAGAACCCTTCGCTGCACGTGCTCTCGGCAGAGGGGTACTACGATCTCGCGACCGGCTTTTACGCGACGGAGTACTTACTGCATCACATGGCGCTGACGCCGGCGGAGCGGGCTCGCGTGCACTACGCGTATTTTCCTTCGGGGCACGAGGTGTACCTGAACCACGACGCGTTGGTGCAGTTCAAAGGGGATCTGGTGCGATTCTACGCTGCGGCGTTGAGGCGATGAACGCGCGCTGATAACGGTTGGGGTTGGCGGCGGGGGAGCGACGTCTCCTGCGGGGGACGCTCCCTGCGCGCTTCCTGCGCTCCGGTCGCTCGGCGCCGCGTCGCTCCGCGCATCCTGCGCTCCCGCTCCGCGACGACGCCCCCGCATCAGACCGTCGCTCCCCCGCCGCCCGGCGCGGTTTCGGCTGCGCGGTTTCGCGCCGGGGTGGCGGCTTCGAAGCGCTCTCGGGGTGCGGCAGGGTGGTGGAGTTGCCGACGGGGTTTTGCTCGGATCGTTACATCGCGAGTTCTGACATTGGGGGGAAGCCGTGTTGGGCTCGGCCTTCGTCGGCGTCGTTCTTGGCGGTTGATTTGTAGAGCTCGATGTGGCCGTCGGCGGCGAGGTGTGCGTATTTGTCGCGGAGGGCTTGGAGCTCGATTTCGGTGAGCGGCGTGAAGTCGTTCGCGATGCGGAGGTGGTGGTCGAGGACCTGTTGTGAATCGATGCCGGTGATCGTCGTGAGGACGCCGGGGAGGGACATCGCGTAGCGGAGCGCGTCGTCGGGGTCGACGTGACCGGCTTCGATCATCCGGCCTTCGGCGAAGGCTTTCATGCCGAGGACCTTGATGCCGCGTTCGCGGGCGAGGGGGAGCACGTTCTTCTCGAAGCTGCGGTAGTTGGGGTCGAGGACGTTGAGCGGCATCTGGACGGTGTCGAACGGGTAGCCGCGTTCGATCATCTCGCGGTGGATCCACGGGCCTTTGTGGCCGGTGAAGCCGACGAACCTCACCTTGCCGTCCTTCTTCGCTTTGTCGATCGCTTCGACGGCGCCGTGCGGGGCGTAATGCCGGGCCGGGTCGTCGTCGTAGACGCACTCGTGGATCTGCCAGAGGTCGAGGTGGTCGGTGCGGAGGCGGCGCAGCGACTCTTCGAGCTGTCGCATCGCGACGTCGTAGCCGCGGCCGTGCGTGCAGAGCTTCGTCATCAGGAAGACCTTGTCGCGGTACCCGCCCCGCGCGAGCGCTTTGCCCATCCGCTCTTCGCTGACGTGCTCGTTGTACTCCCAGGCGTTGTCCATGAACGTCACGCCCGCGTCGACGGCGGCGTGCAGCAGGCGGATCGCCTCGGCTTCGTCTTTCACGATGCCGAGGTGGTAGCCGCCGAAGCCGATCGCCGAAACGGGGACGCCCGGTGCGATCTCACGCTGAAGCATGGCGGCTCTGTACCCGCGCGGAATGAACGCGCCCCGTGAGTTGGTTCGCGAAGCTCAAGACGGCGCTGACGAAGACGCGGCAAGCGTTCGCCGGAGAGCTGGAGGAGATGGCGCTCGCCCGGCGGCCGGTCGACGACGCGCTGTGGGACGATCTGGAGGAGCTGCTCATCGCGGCCGACTTCGGCGTTCCGACGACGGCGAAGATCGTCGACGCGCTGCGCGTCGTGGCGAACCAGGACCGGTACGAGACCAGCGATCAGGTGATCGCGCGATTCCGGCGCGACGTGCAGAACTTCCTGACGCTCCCCGACATGGGGCTGAACCTCGCGGCGAAGCCGGCGGTCGTGCTGATCGTCGGCGTGAACGGCAGCGGGAAGACGACCACGATCGGCAAGCTGGCGGCGCTGCTGCGCGCGCAGCGCAAGCGCGTGCTCGTCGTGGCGGCCGACACGTTTCGCGCGGCGGCGGCGGAGCAGCTCGCGGTGTGGGCCGAGCGCGCCGGCGCCGAGTACGTGCGCGGGGCGGAGGGCTCGGATCCGGCGTCGGTCGTGTTCGACGGCATGAACGCGGCCAAAGCGCGCAACGCCGACGTCGTCCTCGTCGACACGGCCGGCCGGCTCCAGACGAAGACGAATCTCATGGAAGAGCTGAAGAAGATGCGCCGCGTGATCGAGCGCGAGACGGGCGCGCCGCCGGCCGAGACGATCCTCGTCGTCGACGGGACGACCGGGCAGAACGCGCTCTCGCAGGCGAAGCTCTTCAACGAAGCGACGCAGCTCACGGGCGTGATCGTGACGAAGCTCGACTCGACGGCAAAAGGCGGCGTGCTCGTCGGGATCGTCGATCAGCTCACCGTCCCGGTGAAGTACGTCGGCATCGGCGAAGCGCAGGACGCGCTCGCGCCGTTCGACCCCGCGCAGTTCACGAAAGCGCTGTTCGAGGTGGGAGCGGCGGCGTAACGCCGCGCGCGCCCCTACGGCTGCGGCGCGAGGGCGGCGTAGCGTTCGCGCACGGCCTCGTAGCGGGCCTCGGCGTCCGGGCCGTCGATGCCGTTCATCGCCGCGCGCAGCGTGTCGAGGTGCGCGTGCCAGCCGGCGCCGATCGTCTCGTACGCGTCGATCGGCAGCGCGCTGTGCGTGAGCGTGAGACGCACGCCCTCGCCGTGGGCCGCGAGCTCGATGCGCACGACCGAGTCGCGGGACGCGCCGCCCGGCGGGGCCAGCTCGATCCAGTCGTACTCGAGCACGTGCGGCGGATCGAAGACGCGCGTGCGCAGCGTCAGTCCGCCGGCGACCTCACCGTTCTCGTCGTTCCACGTCGTCGTTCGCTCGCCGCCGATCTCGGCCGGGACGTCGCCCGGGCCGATCCACGTCGCCTTCAAGTCCGACTCGGTGAGGTAGGCCCAGACGCGCTCGATCGGACCGGGCAGGTCGCGCACGAACCGGATCGTGTGCGCGTCGAGCAGCGTGCCGAAGTCGTCGGCGCCGGACGCCGGGGGGCGCGTTCCGTCGGTCATCGTGAACCTCCGAGCTCGTGCTCGAGCGAAGCGAGGCGGTCGTGCCAGAAGCGGCGGTACTGGGCGAGCCACGCGTCGAGCTCGGCGAAGCCGGACGGCTCGAGCGAGTAGATGCGGCGCTGGGCGTCGCGGCGGACGCGGACCAGGCGGGCGTCGCGCAGCAGCTTGAGGTGCTGCGAGACGGCGGGCGGCGTCATGTCGAAGCGGCGCGCGATCTCGCCGGCGGCGTGCTCGCGCGCGCCGAGCATCTCGACGATGCGGCGGCGCGTCGGATCGGCCAGCGCGGCGAAGGCCTCCATGACGTCATTATAAGCACGAGCTTAAATAAGTAAAGTCTTTTGCAAAAAGGGGCATCGAACATAGGTTCGGTGCTTGCCCGCTCCGAAGGATCATCGTAACGACGCGCCTCTTGCCGGCGCGGTGCAGGGCGGGAACGACGGGCGACCGCCGTTCGCGCAGGCTGCCACGCAGTTGGCACGCAGGCACGGTACCGTCGGGACAACACCGACCGCATCACGCCGCATGGAGCACCATGGCCGACGAAAAACAGGTAGCCCTTTCGAACGCGCTCGCGCAGATCGAGCGTCAGTTCGGCAAAGGCTCGATCATGAAGATGGGCGAGTTCGCCGACAAGATGGCGTTCGACGTCATCTCGACGGGCTCGATCGCCCTCGACCTCGCCCTCGGCGTCGGCGGCCTGCCGCGCGGCCGCATCGTCGAGGTCTACGGACCCGAGTCGTCCGGAAAGACGACGCTCGCGCTGCACGTCATCGCCGAGGCGCAGAAGGCCGGCGGGACGGCGGCCTTCGTCGACGTCGAGCACGCGCTCGACCCGACCTACGCGCAGGGGCTCGGGGTCGACCTCGATCAGCTCCTCGTCTCGCAGCCGGACGCCGGTGAGCAGGCGCTCGACATCGCCGAGATGCTGGTGCGCTCGAACGCCGTCGACGTCGTCGTCGTCGACTCGGTCGCGGCGCTCGTCACCAAGGCCGAGCTCGAAGGCGACATGGGCGACACGCACGTCGGGCTGCAGGCGCGCCTGATGTCGCAGGCGCTGCGCAAGCTGACCTCCGCGATCTCGCGCTCGAAGTGCGTGATGATCTTCATCAACCAGCTGCGCGAGAAGGTCGGCGTCATGTTCGGCAACCCCGAGACGACCTCGGGCGGCCGCGCGCTGAAGTTCTACGCCTCGGTCCGTCTCGACGTCCGCAAGCTCGAGCAGATCAAGGTGGGCCAGGAGGTCGTCGGCTCGCGCACCCGCGTGAAGATCGTCAAGAACAAGGTCGCGCCGCCGTTCCGGCAAGCCGAGTTCGACATCACCTACGGCAAGGGCATCTCGAAGATGGGGTCGATCATCGACGTCGCGCTCGACCGCAACATCATCGGGAAATCGGGCTCGTGGTACACCTACGGCGAGCAGCGCATCGGCCAGGGCCGCGAGAACGCGAAGGCGTTCCTCGAGGAGCACTCCGACGTCGCCGAGGCGATCGAGGCGCAGATTCGCGAGGCGCTGAAGGCGGCGAACTCGACGAACGGCGTCGCGAAGCCCGTCGGCGCGTCGGCGGCCGAAGACTAGCCGCGCGCGGTGGCCTCGTCGGCCCGGGTGACGGCGCTGCGCATGCTCGCGCAGCGCCGCCTCACCGAAGCGCAGCTGCACGCGCGTCTGGCCCGGAAGGGCTTCGACGAGGCGAGCGTCGAGGCGGCGGTCGCGTCGTGCCGGCGTGACGGGCTCCTCGACGACGCGCTCTACGCGACGCTCTACGTCGAGTCCAAGCGCGCGCCGGTCGGCGACGCGCGGCTCGTCGGCGAGCTGGTGAAGCGGGGCATCGATCGGGACGCGGCGCGTGCGCGCGTCGCCGCCTCGGAGGTCCCCGAGCACGAGCGTGCCGTCACGGCGTACGACAAGATGCGCCGGGCGCAGCCCGCGCTCTCGTATCAGTCGGCCGCGCGGAAGCTGGAGCGCCTGGGGTTTCCGGCGTCCACGATCTATCGCGTCCTGCGCGAGCGTGCGGGCTCCGAGCTGGCCGGCGCGCTCGGCGCCGATCTGCTCTGAGGCTCGCCATCGACCGCGACGTCGGGGGCGCTCGGGGCGGGGCGCGCTCGGCGCGCCGTTCGCGCATGCCCCGCGCGATCGGCGCGCCGGACGGCGCCGCGGCCGCCCGTTCGAGCGCCGTCCGAGCCGACCGAATTCAGCGGAGCCGCCGCCCTGCCGATCCTCTAGGAAACGCACAGTTTCTCATGGTAAGGTCGGCGTTGACGATGCGATATCCGATTCGTGCGCTGCTTTGCACGCTCGCGGCTCTCGCGTTGCTCGCCCCGCGCCCGGTCTCCGCGATGGTCGAGCTCGACGCCGTCTCGAAGGCGGCCGCGGGCTACACCGTCTCGGACCCCAAGCTCGAGGCGATGTACCGCAACGCGCTGCTCGACACGACGAAGCAGGTCACGATGGCCTCCGACGGGACGGCCTACGTGAAGACGGGCGACATCCCCGCGGAGTGGCTGCGCGACGCCAGCGTCCAGGTGCGCCCGTACCTGTATTTCGCGAAGGACGATCCGCAGGTCCAGACGCTCCTGCGCGCGGTCATCGCGCGGATGGGCAAGTACCTGCAGATCGATCCCTACGCGAACGCGTTCACCCTCGACTATCGCGTGTGGGAGCAGAAGTACGAGCTGGACTCGCTCGCCTACCCGATCACGCTCGCGTGGACGTATTGGAAGGTCACCGGCGACGGGTCGATCTTCACGGGCGATCTTTCGCGCGGGTTGGACAAGGCGCTCGACACGATGGAGCGCGAGCAAGACCACCCGCGCAACTCGAAGTACACGGAGCGCGAATTGCCCAACGGCGGGAAGGGCGCGCCGGTCGCGTACACCGGGATGATCTGGAGCGGGTTCCGCCCCTCGGACGATGCGTGCACCTATCCGTACTTGATCCCGTCCGAGATGATGGCGGTCGTCGCGCTCGGCGATCTCGAGGAGATCGAGCGCGACGTCTACCACAACCTCATCAAGGCGCAGCAGGCGAAGGCGCTCCGCGACGAAGTGCAGACCGGGATCCAGACCTACGGGGTCGTGTTCACGCCGAACTACGGCTACGTCTACGCGTACGAAGTCGACGGGCTGGGAAACTCGGTGCTGATGGACGACGCCAACGTCCCCTCGCTGCTCTCCGCGCCGTACATCGGCTATACCAGCGACACCGCGTTCATCTACCGGAACACGCGGCGCTTCTTGCTCTCGAAGGACAACCCGACGTACTACGTCGGGAAGGTGGCGCGCGGGATCGGCTCCCAGCACACGAGTGACGGCTACGTCTGGCCGATCGCGATGCTGATGCAGGGCTTCACGGCGACGACCGACGTGGAGCGAAAGGACGTGCTCGGCGAGCTGCTCGCCTCGGACCCCGGCGACCACCTCCTGCACGAGTCGTTCAACCCCGACGACCCGACGAAGTTCTCGCGCGTCGACTTCGGCTGGCCGAATGCGCTCTTCAGCGAATACGTGATGACCTCGTTCGAAGGGATCCCCGCGTTGCCGAAGCCGTCGACGGCCGACCTCGACTTCCGCGGCGACTGAGGTGCTCTCCGCGCCTGCCGACCCGCGCCGGCCGGTCACGATCTGCGTCGGCGTCCAATGGGGCGACGAAGGCAAAGGACGCATCGTCGATCTCATGGCGCGCGACTACGGCGTCGTCGCGCGGTTCAGCGGGGGCGACAACGCGGGCCATTCGATCGAGGTCGGCGAGACGAAGCTCGCGCTCCACGTCGTGCCCTCGGGCGTGCTCGTCCCGGGGGCGCGGCTGCTGATCGGTGCGGGGACCGTCGCCTCGCTGCGGGGGCTCGTCGACGAGCTCGACACGCTGGCGCGCCTCGGCGTCGACGTCGGGCGAATCGCGATCGCCGACCGCGCGCACGTCGTGTTTCCGTATCACGCCGCGCTCGACCGGCTCTCGGAGCGTCAGCGCGGCGGCGCGGCGATCGGAACGACCGGCCGCGGCATCGGCCCCGCGTACGTCGATCGTGCCGGGCGCATCGGGATCACCTTCGGCGACCTCGCGAAGCCCGAAGCGCTCGCGACGAAGATCCGCCAGTCGCTGCTGCTCCGCGCGCCGCTCCTGGCCGACGCGGAGAGCGTGCCGAGCGAGGAAGACCTCATCGCCGAGACGCTCGAGCTGGCGCGCCGCGTCGCGCCGCACGTCGTCGACGGAACCGCGTTCGTGCAGGACGCGCTCGCGAACGGCGAGCGGATCCTCGCCGAGGGCGCGCAGGGCACGATGCTCGACGTCACCTTCGGCACGTATCCGTTCGTGACGAGCTCGCACACGATCGCCGGCGGCGCGTGCATCGGCCTCGGCATCGGGCCCACGCTCGTGGGCCGCGTGGTCGGCGTCGCGAAGGCCTACTGCACCCGCGTCGGCGGCGGGCCGTTCCCCTCGGAGCTTCTCGACCAGCGCGGCGAGCGGCTGCGCGTGCAAGGGCGCGAGGTCGGCGTCACCACCGGACGGCCGCGCCGCTGCGGCTGGTACGACGCGGTCGCCGCGCGCTACGCGGCCGCGCTGAACGGGCTCGACGCGCTCGCGATCACGAAGCTCGACGTGCTCTCGGGGTTCGAGCGGATCGGGATCGTCACGGGGTACCGGCACGCCGACGGCACTCCTGCAGGAGTCGCCGCGATCGGCGAGCCCGACCTGCAGGTCGAGGTCGAAGAGCACGCCGGCTGGAGCGAAGAGATCCGCGGCGTCCGGCGCATCGCCGATCTGCCGGCGGCGGCGCGCGCGTTCCTCGACCGCCTCGCCTCGCTCACCGGCGTCCCGATCGCCGCGGTCTCCGTCGGCCCCGAGCGGTCCGCGATCGCGTTCTGACGCAGGGGCGCGCGCCGCAGCCGCGGCGGTTCGCATGCCGGTTCGCGGCGCGGCGTTTCGCGGGCTTTCAATGAAGAGCGGGCGCGGCGGCGCGCCGGTTCGTAAAGCGTCGTCGTCCTTCGTATAAAGAAACGTCATGGTGCCGCTCGCCGCAGCGCGAGCGCACGCCGGTCGCGCCCGCACCTCGGTGGGCGGAGTAAACAACGCGCGACCTCGGGCCGATAGTATCCACAGAACCGGGCATGGACGCCCGGTGGTTCGGCCACGGTCGGCCTACCCGCGGCGCGTTGGAGTACGCGCCGTTTAGGTGGCATTTGGATCGTCTGCCCGCGTCGTTCGCGTCGTATCCCGCTCGAATCCGCTCTTGGTGGTCCGCGCAGTCCGGACCGAACCGGCTCGTTTTCGGCGCCGTCGCGATCGCTTTCGTGCTCGGTGCCGGCCTGTTCGGAGCGATCCGGATGCGGGGCCCGAGCTACGCCGTGCTGTTCTCGAACCTGCAGCCGGACGATGCGAGCGCGGTGATCCAGAAGCTGGATTCGCAGAAGATCCCGCACCGCACGAGCGAGGACGGGACGACGATCTTCGTCCCGCAGCAGAACGTCGCGGACGAGCGCGTGGCGCTCGCCGGCGACGGCATCGTGCACGGCGGCGGCGTCGGCTTCGAGCTGTTCGATCGCACGAACCTCGGCATGACCGACTTCCAGGAGAAGATCGCGAAGACGCGCGCGACCGAAGGCGAGCTGCAGCGCACGATCGCGGGGCTCACGCCGGTGCAGTCGGCGCGCGTCCACATCGCCTCGCCGGACGCCTCGCTCTATTCCTCGACGCAGCAGCCGACGACGGCCTCGGTCGCGATTCAGACGAAGCCGGGGATGCAGCTCAACTCGGCGGAGGTCCGCGGGATCACGCAGCTGGTCTCCGGCGCGGTCGAGGGGCTCAAGCCCGAGAACGTCACCATCGTCGACCAGAACGGCACCGTCCTGCGCCCGTCCGGGCTCGAGAGCGCCGACGGCGACGGTCCGTCGAGCGCGCTCAAGATGACGCAAGAGCAGCTGCTCGCGAAAGAAAAATACGAGTCGGATCTGCAGCAGTCGCTGCAGGGGCTGCTCGATCAGACGATTGGGGCGCATCGCTCCGCCGTCCGCGTCGCAAGCCGGATGGACTTCGACGCCAACTCGTCGGAAACGAAGACGTACTCGCCGGCCGGGACGGTCCTCTCGCAGCAGACCGAGCGCGAGACGTACACCGGAACGGGCGGCGCGCGCAACCGCGCCGTCGGCGTCCCGGGGACGACGACGAACGTCGTTCCGACGTATCAGGCGGCACAGAATCAGCAGAACGACGGCCGCTACTCGAACACGAAGAACACGACGAACTACGACGTCGGCGAGCAGACCGCGAAGCACGTCGACGCGCCGGGGAAGGTCACGCGCCTTTCCGTCGCGGTGCTCGTCAACGTTCCCGCCGCCGGGACCGCGAACGCGCCGTACGCCGTCGCGCCGGCCGACGTGCAGAAGATCCGCAACGTCGTCGCCGCGGCCGCCGGAATCGACGCGGCGCGCGGCGATCAGATCTCCGTCGAAGCGATGCCGTTCGCCCCGTCGGCGGCCGCGCTCGCCGGCACGCGCACCGTCACGAGCGTCCTGGGCGTCCCGCTCGCGCCGTTCGTCGCGATCGCCGCGATCCTCGGGATCGCCGCCGCCGGGCTCGCGTTCGCCGCGATGCGCCGCCGCGGATACCGCGCGAGCGGCGAGCTGCCGACGTTCGACTCCTCGCTCGCCGAAGAGCTGCCCTCGTTCGAAGAGCATCCGATGCTCGACGGCACGCCGGCGATCGCCGCGCCGATCCGCTCGGCCGCCGATCTCACGCGCGAGCAGATGATCGAATATGTGACCTCCGTCGCTCAAGAAAACCCGGAGAACGTCGCCAAGCTCGTGAAGCTGTGGCTCGCGGAGTGATGCTCATGTCGCCGAGCGGTGAATTCTGATGCTGACCGATAAACCGATCCTCACGCTCGGCGACGACGATCCGCTGGACTTCGCCGCACCGTCCTACGACGCGTACGCGCCGCCTGCCGTCCCGACGATGACGGGGCCGGAGAAGGCGGCGATCCTGATGATCTCCATCGGGCTCGACCTGTCCGCGTCGATCTTCAAGTTCCTGCGGCAGGACGAGGTCGAGCGCGTCGTCCTCGAGATCGCGAAGCTGTCGACGGTTCCGATCGACAAGCGCGACGCGGTGGTGCAGGAAGCGTACCAGCGCGCGATCGCCCTCAAGTACATCAACGAGGGCGGGATCGAGTACGCGAAGGAGATCCTCGAGCGGTCGTTCGGCGCCGGCCAGGCCGACGACATGACGAACCGGCTCTTCGCGGCGCTCAAGCACGGCAACCCGCTCGAGCTCGTGAAGAAGACCGAGCCGGCGCAGCTGCTCGAATTCATCAAGGAAGAGCACCCGCAGACGGTCGCGCTCATTCTCGTCTACATGTCGCCGGATCAGGCCGGCGGCGTGCTCTCGCAGCTCGAGCCCGAGCTGCAGGGCGAGGTCGCGATGCGCATCGCGATCCTGCAGAAGACGGCGCCGGAGATCCTCGAGCAGCTCGACGAGCTTCTCGGGCGGCGGCTCCTCGTCAGCGGCAGCGACTTCACGAAGGCGGGCGGCGTCCAGTCGCTCGCGGCGGTCATGGGCTTCGTCGACCGCGAGACGGAGAAGAACATCCTCGACGGCCTCAACAAGCGCGACCCGGGCGTCGCCGACGAGGTCAAGAAGCTGCTGTTCGTCTTCGAAGACATCATCCAGCTCGACGACCGGGCGATCCAGCGCGTCCTCAAGGAGGTCGACGGCAAAGACCTCGCGCTCGCGCTCAAGACCGCCAACGACGACCTGCTCGCGCGCGTCTTCAAGAACATGTCGACCCGTGCCGCGACCACGCTCAAGGAAGACATCGAGGTCCTCGGGCCGGTGCGCGTGCGCGAAGTCGGCAAGGCGCAGCAGAACATCGTCGACGTGATCCGCACGCTCGAGGAGAACGGGCAGATCATCATCGCGCGCGGCGGGAAGGACGACCGGATCGTATGATCCGCAGGCGGCGCGCCGGGTAGCCGATGGGCCGTATCGTCAAGAACGTGCGGTTCCGGGTCGAGCGCTACCAGCTGCACGTCCCGGAGATCCCGCCGCCCCCGCCGGAAGTCACCGACGCGGACGACCTCGGCTCGTCGGACGTGCACGCGTTCGGCGACGCCGCCGCGTTCGTCCCCGACCTTCCGCTCGAGACCGGTCCGCCGCCGGTCGACGTCGAGGCGATCCGCGCGCAGGCGCACCAGCTCCTCGACGACGCCGCGCGCGGCGCCGAGCAGCTGCTCGCCGACGCGCACGAGCGCGCCCGCGCGCTCGTGGAAGAGGCGTCCTCGCGCGCGGGGACGGTGACGGCCGAGGCGCGCAAGCGCGGGCACGACGACGGTTTCGCCGCCGGCCGCGCCGCCGCCGACGCCGAGATGAACGCGATGCTCACCACGATGCGCGGGCTGCTCGAGATGGCGCGCGCCGAGCGGCAGAAGCTGATTCGCGACGCCGAACCGGAAGTCGTCCGCCTCGCGCTCGGAATCGCCGAGCGCGTGCTGCACCAGCAGATCGCGCTCGACCGCGGCGTCGTGGTCGAGATGGCGAAGACCGCGATCGGCCGGCTGATCGAGCGCGACACGGTGACGGTGCGCGTCAATCCCGCCGATCTCGAACGGATGCGCGACCACCGTGACGAGCTGATCGCGATCGGCGACATCCGCAACCTCCGCGTCGTCGAGGACCAGCGCGTCGACCGCGGCGGCGTCGTCGTCGACACCGGCGCCGGCACGATCGACGCCCGCATCTCCACGCAGCTCGACGAAGCGCGCAAGGTGCTGCACATCGAAGACGACGTGATCGTCGAGCCGGCGCCCTCGGAGCCGCGCGCGAAGGGCGATCTCCCGGCCGCACGCGCTTCGTGAGCCCGCGATGAGCAACGACGTGGCGATGCGCCGGTTCGACGCCTCGCGCTATCTCGACGAGCTGTACGACGTCGACCTGATCCGCACGAACGGCAAGGTCAGCCAAGTCGTCGGGACCGTCATCGAGTCGAACGGCCCGCCGATGGCGATCGGCGAGACCGCGTCGATCACCTACCGCCGCACTGCGACGCCGGTGCTCGCCGAAGCGGTCAGCTTCCGCGACGCGAAGGTACTGCTGATGCCGCTCGGCGAGCTGGGCGGGATCGCGGCCGGCTCCGATGTCGTCGCGCTCGGAAAGCCGCTGCAGATCGGCCTCGCCGACGGCCTGCGGGGCCGCGTCCTCGACGGGCTCGGCCGCCCCATCGACGGGCTCGGCCCGATCGCCGGCGCGCGCCGCAGCGACATCGCCGGCGCCCCGCCCAACGCGCTCGAACGCCCGCGCATCGTCGCGCCGCTCGGTGTCGGCGTCCGGGCGATCGACGGGCTGCTGACCGTCGGCAAAGGCCAGCGCGTCGGTATCTTCGCCGGCTCCGGCGTCGGAAAGTCGACCGTGCTCGGGATGATCGCGCGCAACACGGCCGCCGACGTCAACGTGATCGCGCTGGTCGGCGAGCGCGGGAAGGAAGTCCGCGACTTCCTCGAGCGCGACCTCGGCGAGGCGGGGCTCCGGCGCTCGGTCGTCATCGTCGCGACGTCCGATCAGCCCGCGCTCGTGCGCATCAAGGCCGCCTTCGTCGCGACGCGGGTCGCCGAATACTTCCGCGATCAAGGGCTCGACGTGATGCTGATGATGGACAGCGTCACGCGCTTCGCGATGGCGCAGCGCGAGGTCGGGCTCGCGATCGGCGAGCCGACGACGACCCGCGGCTACACGCCCTCGGTCTTCGCGCTGCTTCCGAAGCTGCTCGAGCGCACCGGCACGTCGGGCCACGGGACGATCACCGCGCTCTACACCGTGCTCGTCGACGGCGACGACATGAACGAGCCCGTCGCCGACGCGGTCCGCTCGATCCTGGACGGACACATCGTCCTCTCGCGCAAGCTCGCCGCCGCGAACCACTATCCCGCGATCGACGTGCTCGGCTCGGTGAGCCGCGTGATGCCCGACGTCGTCCCGCCGCGGCATCTCAGCTCGGCGTCGGCGGTGCGCGACGTGCTCGCCACCTACCGCGACGCGGAAGACCTCATCAACATCGGCGCGTACGTCGCCGGCTCGAACCCGCGCGTCGATCACGCGCTCGCCCGCATCGACCACGTTCGCGCGTTTCTGCGCCAAGGGATCTACGAATCGTCGAACTTCGCGGACGCGGAGACGTCGCTCATGAGGCTCGGATAGCGATGGCGCGATCGTGCCGGTTGCGCCGGGCGCGCGGCAGCGCGCCCGGTCCTCGGCGCGGGCGCGAAGCGCACGCGACCACGAGGCTCGAATGAGCGGGAAGTTCCGGTTCCGGCTCGACCCGGTGCTCGATCAGCGCGGTCGCGTCGAGCGCGAGCGCGCCGCCGACCATGCGCGCGCGCTCCACGAGCAGCTGGCGGCGCAGAAGCTGCTCGACGACCTGCTGGGGAAGCGGGAGGAGCTGCGGACCCGGCTCGTGCGCGAGCACGCGTCCTTCGACATCGACACGCTGCGCGCGACGTACACCCACCTGGACTACCTCGACCGCGCGCTCGTCCCGGCGCGGCAGCGCGTCGACGCGTGCATCGCGGCGACCGAACGCGCCCGGCAGCGTCTCGTCGAGGCCGCGAAGGACCGCAAGGTGCTCGAGACGCTCAAGGAACGCCGGCGCGAGGCGTTCGACCTCGACGTCGCGCTCGCCGATCAGCGCGAGCTCGACGACCAAAACGCGCGCGCCTTCGAGCGCGCGAGCTCTATCGAAGGATTGATGCCGTGATCGCCACCCGCCGCCGCCGCCGCCGCGCGAAGCCCGCGCGCGTCGTCGTCCCGCTGCTCGTGCTCGTCCTCGCCGGCGGCGCGCTCGCGCTGCCCCCGGTGAACCACGCGCTCGCGGCCGGTCCGCTGCGGCCGCTCTGGGCGTCGGCCGCCGGCGCCGCCGGGACGCTCGCGCGCCCGCTCACCTTCGCGGCGCAGCAGCAGACGATCACCGAACGCAACCGCCAGATCCGCACGCTGGACGCGCAGCTCGAGACGCAGCGCGAGGCCGCCGCCGCCGACGACGATCGCGTGAAGCAGCTGCAGCGCCAGATCGCGGCCGCAGCGAACGAGCCGCGCCCCACCGTCGCTCCGGCGCCGGTCGTCGTCTCCACGCCGGCGCCGTTCGGCGCGGCTCCCGATCCGGGAACCGGCGACGGCGGACCCGCCGGCGAGAAGCGGCTGGCGGCGACGTGGGCCGCGATGGAGCCCGAGAAGGCGGCGGCGCTCGTCCAGAAGCTTCCCGACGATCAGGTCGGGCGCGTGCTCGCGCAGATGGATCCCGACAGCGCCGGCGCGATCCTCGACGCGATGCCGCCCGCGGCCGCCGCGCGGATCAGCCGAGCAGCCGCTCAGCTTCGGACCGCGTCGAGCCGATAATCCGCCTAGGCGGCGTCCGTCGGACGGCGCCTCGAACCCTACGAAAGGAGGTGACATCCTGACCGCATCGACCATCGCCCCCGTCGCGAACGCGTCGTCCGCCCCTCCGGCGACGACCGCGAGCGCGCCGCCGGCCGAAGACGCCGCGCTCTTCAAGGGCAGCCTCGAAGCATCGGTCGCCGCCCTCGCCGCCGCGACACCGGCCGCGAACGCGAGCTCCACGAAAGCCGGTACGTCGCAGAGCGCTGCGCAGCAGAGCGCTTCGGCGCAGCTCGAGGCCACGATCAAAGCGAAGCTCGACCAGGGCGAGTCGCTCGAGGACATCGTCGCGCAGCTCGCGGGCTCGCTGGCGAGCGCCGTCGCGGGACGGCTCGGGATCCCGGTCGCCGAAGCGCGTGCGCGCCTCGCGAACGTGTTCTCCGAAGCCCTCGGCTCGCTCGGAACAGGACCACCGCAGACGAACGCCGAGAGGGCCGCGGCCCTCGTCTCGAGATTCCGGCAGATCGCCGAGCTCGCGACGGGGGTGACGAAGGACGACCCGGGGCAACCGATCCGATCGATCGCAGGAACCAGCTTGGACGCCGCAACGGCGAAAGCGAATCCGACCCCGGACGCCACCGACGAGATCTTCCGCGAGGCGCAGAACGCGCTCGCGGCCGTCGCGTCCCCCTCGACCGTCCCCGCGTCCGCCGTCACGGCGAGCGCCGCCGCGCAGAGCACGAGCGGCGACAGCCGCGTCGCGGCATCCCCAGCGTCCGCGCTCCTCGCGGCCGGCGGGGACACGCTGCTCGGGCGCATCCTGACGCGCGCCATGCAGGCGGGCGTGCAGCGCACGGCGGCCGCCGGCGGCGCCTCCGCCGCGACCGCGAAGACCGGCGCCGCGGTCGACGCGGATCCCGCAGCCGGCGTGCCGGCCGCGGGCGCGGCGAGCACCGCCGCGCAGGCGCTCGACGCGTACGTGCGCAGCTTCACCGCGGCCCTCGAGCGCGCCGACGCGGGCGGGGCCGCACACGCCGGCGCCGCCAAGGACCCCTCGCCGTCCGACGTCTCGTCCGAGCGCGCCGGCGCGACTGCGAACACCGGCACGGGCGCACCCGCATTCGCGGCCGCGATCGGGCAGCTGCAGCACGACGCCGCTCCGGCGACGCCGCCGGCACCCGCGCCGGCGCCGCCGGCGCAGCCGCCGGTCGATCACGGCGCGATCGTCGACCAGGTCCTGCGCGGCGTGAACGTTCACGTCGCGGACGGCCAGTCGGAGGTTCGCCTCCGGCTGGTCCCCGAGCAGCTCGGCGACGTCACCGTGAAGCTCGTCGTCAGCGGCGGCGCCGTCGACGCCTCGATGACCGCGCACTCGGCGGACGCGCAGAGCGCGCTCGCCGGCGCGCAGTCGCAGCTCGCGAAAACGCTCGCCGACGCGGGGCTGAAGCTGCAGAGCTTCACCGTCGCGCTCGCCGGCGGCTCCGCCGACGCGCGCGATCGTTCCGGCGCGCAGCCGCAGACCCGTCACCCGTCGTCGCGCCGGATCGCCGGCGTCGCGGCGGCCGACGGTTCGGAGGACGCGAGCGACGCCGCGCTCCTCGCCTCACCCAGCTTCGGCCCGCCGATCTACGCGGCGGCGCCGGGTGCCCTCGACTACCTCGTCTAGCGTCCGCGGAGGAACGCAACGATGTCCACCACCCCAACCACGGGGCTGCCCATCAACCAGCTGATCAACCCCGCGACCTCGACGCCGGGCGCGTCGTCGTCGGCGGCCGGTCAGCTCGGCGAGACGCAGTTCCTCCAGCTGCTCACCACGCAGCTGCAGAACCAAGACCCGCTCAGCCCGATGGACGACACGCAGTCGGTCGCCGAGCTGGCGCAGTTCTCGTCGCTGCAAGCGACGTCGAACCTCGCCTCCTCGTTCACCGCGTTCCAGTCGAACTTCGCGGTGATGCAGTCGGCGAGCCTGATCGGGAAGAACGTCTCGGCGCAGACGACCGACGCGGGCGGCAACACGACGACCGTGACCGGGACGATCAAGACGATCTCGGTCGTGAACGGGACGCCCGAGTTCACGCTGACCGACGCGAGCGGCAAGCTGGTCACGGCGAGCAACGGCCAGACGCTGATGCTGCCCACGTCGTCGATCCTCAGCATCGGTTAGATGGCCGATCCGCGGATCGAGGGACTCAACGTCCCTCCGGCAGTCAACCCCGTTCGCCCGCAAGGCGTTTCGGTCCAGCTCCCGCCCACCGGCGGCGGCTCGTTCCGCGACGTCCTGCGGTCGACGACGGCGCCCGCGACCGCCCAGCCGCTCAAGTTCTCGGCGCACGCGCAGCAGCGTCTCGCTTCGCGCAACATCAGCCTGAGCCCCGAGGACGTCGCGAAGATGAACGCGATGGCCGATCAGGCCGCCGCGAAGGGCGCGAAGCAGTCGCTCTTCATGATGCGCGACGTCGCGATGGTCGTGTCGATTCAGAACCGCACGGTCATCACCGCCGTCGACCAAAGCTCGATGAAGAACAACGTCTTCACGAATATCGACTCCGCGGCGATCATCGGATGAGCGGAGCAGTTGAACGGCGCTCCGGCCCGGCCTCGGGAGCGCAGCTCCCCTGCGCTTCGCGCAGCGGACCGAAGGTCCGAGGGTTCCGACCGCGGTCGGAACCCATGCCCCCCACTTCGTGGGCACCCCCGACGTCGGGGCGCTCGCGACACGTGGCAGGGCGCGATTCCCCGAGGGCGCCCCGTAACGACCGGTTCGGTGCCGTCAGCATTTTCGGGCTGACGTATCTCAACGTTTTCATCACTCTGGGAGCGGACCACGGCGTGGAGCTCCCGTGCGAGGCTGATCGAAC